>ERZ826016.174-NODE-174-length-81777-cov-11.421563_pt1 | contig 81777 bp, 65 predicted proteins | sample MGYA00519872_ERZ826016 | MGnify/ENA primary metagenome ERZ826016 (study PRJEB31778, sample SAMEA3449218) | human gut metagenome | biome: human gut; feature: human-associated habitat; material: faeces | place: United Kingdom | collected 2010/2012 ... | reverse complement strand
GTTCGCAAAGCGACTGCGTTCATGAGCAAGTAGCGAAAGCGGATTGCGAATGTCCTCTTTACGAATTGCAGCAATTGCACAGATAGGAAGGAGATTATGTATGTCTAATATTTACAAGGGAGCAGTTGAACTTATCGGGAAGACACCTTTGGTAGAGGTTGTCAATGTTGAGAAGGAGCTTGGTTTAAAGGCGAAGGTGCTTGTAAAGCTTGAGTACTTTAATCCGGCAGGAAGCGTTAAGGATCGTGTAGCTAAGTCCATGATAGAGGACGCTGAGGCAAAGGGACTTTTAAAGGAAGGCTCTGTTATCATCGAGCCTACATCGGGCAACACAGGAATCGGTCTTGCATCCATAGCAGCAGCTAAGGGATATAGAATTATTCTCACAATGCCTGAGACAATGAGCGTTGAGCGCCGCAATATCTTAAAGGCTTATGGTGCTGAGATTGTGCTCACAGAGGGTGCTAAGGGCATGAAGGGAGCCATTGCCAAGGCTGAGGAGCTTGCAGCAGAGACACCGAACAGCTTCATTCCGGGACAGTTCGTTAACCCTGCCAATCCTAAGGCACACAGAGAGACAACAGGCCCTGAGATCTGGGAGGATACAGACGGTAATGTCGATGTGTTCGTAGCAGGTGTAGGTACAGGCGGAACGCTCACAGGTGTAGGCGAGTACTTAAAGTCTAAGAAGGCTGATGTCAAGGTAGTTGCAATGGAGCCTGCTTCATCACCTGTTCTCTCCGAGGGAAGAGCCGGTGCACACAAGATTCAGGGTATCGGTGCAGGATTCGTTCCTGATGTGCTTAACACGAAGGTGTATGATGAGATTTTAACAGTGGAAAATGAAGATGCTTTCGCAACTGCTAAGCTTCTTGCAAAGAAGGAGGGCGTTCTTGTGGGAATCTCCTCAGGTGCGGCTCTCTACGCTGCAATTCAGCTTGCAAAACGTCCTGAGAACGAGGGCAAGACTATCGTGACACTTCTTCCGGACAGCGGAGACAGATACTATTCAACACCGCTTTTCACTGAATAAGAAATATGATTGTTCGGAGTCGACAATAAATGTGGCTCTGAACAGTTACAAAATAAGACTGCCGCTCGGACAGATAAGGTATTAAATCTGTCCGGGCGGCTTTTTTGTATGGTAAAACAGACATATAGTGAATGTATGTAAATGACATGTGTTAGCATGAGGATAAAAGTCAATAAGCTTGTAAATAAACTAATAGTTTAGCATAACATTGAGCTAATAACTTGTATTTGTAAGAAAATATGATTATAATAAACATAGTTAAGTAAAAATAACAGACGAAATTTATATACAGGGGAAATAACAGAATGTTAGCAAGGCTGGAGTTAAAGTTAAAAAGTACAGAGGAAATAGTTTATCAGATGTCATCTCTTTTTCACGGTGCTCTTATGGAATTGTTATCAGGCGATTATGCAGAATATCTTCATATTTCACAGCTTCATCCATTTACACAGCACCTTGAATTAAAAAACGGTGCCTGGTACTGGGTGGTGTGTGCTCTTAACAAGGAGGCAGTGCAGAAGGTTATACAGGATGCACTTATGAAGCTTGACAGTATTTTTATTAAGAATAGAAATATGACAATAGATATCATTGAAAAAAATTATTCTGAGCTGACATATAAATCATTGATGGACAGCTTCTATGCAGGTGAAAACAGCAGATATATTCACCTTCAGTTTTTATCGCCGACTGCGTTTAAAAAGGATGGTCGGTATGTTTTCTATCCGGATATCCGGTGTGTTTTCCAGAGCCTTATGAATAAGTATGATGCTGCAGTGAGAGATGAAGGGATGATAGATGAAGACACGTTGGAGCAGTTGTGTGATAATGCCCAGATTGTAGGCTACGATTTGAAAAGTGTAAGTTTTGCTCTGGAAGCTGTGAAAATTCCGTCATTTATCGGCAAGATTACAATTAAGATGAACGGCACATTTACTATGGCAGAGTTTGCCAATATGCTGTTTAGATTTGGAACATATTCAGGAGTAGGGATTAAGACTTCCCTTGGAATGGGATGTGTAAAAATACTAGAAGACGAAAGGAGAAAGCGATGATAACAGACAGGCAGATAGAGCTTATCGTTGGAAGTTTGCTTCATGATATAGGAAAAGTAACATTTAGAAGCGGAGATGGGCGAGACCACAGCATAGGCGGTTATGAATATTTAAAGGGACTTCAATACAATAATGGAGATAGGAAAATACCCGATGAAGTTCTTGACTGTGTGAGGTATCATCACGGAAAATATCTTAGAAATGCGTCAATTTCGGATAATTCAATTGCATATGTTACATATTTTGCTGATAATATCGCCGCATTTTCGGATAGAAGACATGCTTCTGAAGGTGAAGATGGTTTTGATAAAAAAGTACCGTTGGACAGCGTTTTTAATATTCTAAATGGAAATAGTAGTAGACAGCATTATGCGATGCGTGTACTTGATCCTGATTCGGATATCAATTATCCGACTGAGGATGAGTTTGAAATGGATGAAGCATTTTATAGCAAAGTGCTTTATAACATAACTGATAACCTGAAGGGAATTGAGATAAATGAGGAGTATATCAATTCACTTTTGTCGGTTTTGGAAGCTAATATTACATATATTCCTTCATCTACATCTAAAAGAGAGCTGGCTGATATCTCGTTGTATGACCATGTGAAAATGACCGCTGCTGTTGCGTCCTGTGTGGAACATTATCTTGAAGCAGAAGGTGAAGAGAATTATAGAACATTTTTATTGACGAATGCAGAAAAAAATTATGATACGGATATGTTTCTGCTGTACTCAATTGATATTTCAGGTATTCAGAGTTTTATTTATACAGTAGGAGAAAAAGGTGCACTGAAGGGGCTGAGAGCGAGAAGCTTTTATCTCGAAATTATGATGGAACATATAATCGATGAGCTTCTTGAAAAGCTATCACTTTCAAGAGCCAACCTCATATATTCTGGAGGAGGACATTGCTATATTCTTCTGCCTAATACAAAGAACGTTATAAATATCCTGAATGCATATGAGAGTGAAGTCAATGAGTGGCTCATGGCTCAATTTGGTACAGCATTATATATAGGTACAGGGTATGCTGTGGCAAATGCCAATGCGTTTAGAAATGTGCCTGATGGAAGTTATTCTGATTTGTATAAAAAAATATCCAGGATGATTTCAACTAAAAAGGCACACAGATATAGTGTTGCACAGATTATGGCTCTGAACAGTCAGAAACATGAAGGTGAGCGTGAATGTAAGGTGTGCAGGCGGATAGCAATTTTAAAGGATGATAAATGTTCTGTATGCAATGCACTTGAAAAGATGGCGGCAAATATCTTAAAGTATGACTATTTTACAGTATTATGCTGTAGTGAAAAGGATGCTCTGCCACTTCCGGGAGGACGATATCTCGTAGCCGATGATAAGGACAGTCTGCTTGTGAGAATGAAGAGTGACAATTATATCCGGTGCTACACAAAGAATAATATATACACCGGAAAGCATGTCACAACAAAAATATGGGTAGGAGATTATAAAGCAAAGGACAGGGATACATTTGAAAAATTGTCCGATGCATCGGAGGGAGTAAAGCGTATAGGAATATTGAGGGCTGATGTGGACAATCTTGGAAACACATTTGTCAATGGATTTAACCGCGATGGAGGAGATTGTAAGTACACTACACTTTCGCGTACAGCTACCCTTTCAAGACAGTTATCTTTATTTTTTAAATTTTACATAAATAAAATTCTGTCACAAGGAAGAAAGAATGTTTTAGGTGCTGGTGGAGAGCGAAATATTGTTATCGTGTATTCAGGAGGCGATGATGTTTTCTTTGCAGGGGCATGGAATGATGTTATTGCGGCTGCACTTGACCTGAGACAGGCACTTGAAAAATTCACACAAGGAAAACTCACAATGTCCGCGGGAATTAGCGTTTATAGTCCGACATATCCGATTGGAGCGATGGCGAAAGAAACGGCGGTACTTGAGGATGCCGCGAAGGGCATTCCGGGAAAGAATGCAATAGCACTGTTTGATGAAAGATACCATAGTTATAAATGGAATGATTTTGAAAAGAATGTCGTTGATGAAAAGCTGGTTGTTATAGATGATTATCTGCATAGCCAGCAGGAGCTTGGAATGTCATTTCTCTATCATCTCACAGAGTTGCTAAGAGATGATAAGCCTATAAATACAGCAAGATATGTTTATCTGTTGTCCAGAATGGAACCATCTTATGACAGTGACAGGGAGACTAAGGAAGCATACAGGCGGTTTGCCAAAAGAATGTATGAGTGGAGTAAAAATCCGAAGGATAAGAGGCAGCTTATAACAGCAATATACCTTTATGTATATTTAAATCGCAAAGATGGAGAGGAGAATGAAAAATGAGACTGACGGAAGAAAATTATGTTGAAGTGGCGGAGAAGGTTATTTTAGAATTATGCAAGAGAACTAACACAAGGGGAGAACAGATTGATTTAGTTACAACATCCCAGATTAGAAATTTGCTTGCTATGACAGCAGATATTTATAATGATGTAATTAATCTTTTAAGTGATAAACTTACTAAAGAAATAATATCTAAAATAAATTATTTGAAAATAAGATTTGTCTATGAATCTGGTAGAGAAAGAAATGAGAATGTAAAAAAGTTAGTAAAACAAGCTCAGATTCTTGAATGTATAGATGAAATAAAGGATAGCAGACAAAATTATATATTGTTTAGTCATTATATAGAGGCTCTTGTTGCATATAGAAAATATTATGGTAAGTCTGATAAATAGGAGGATAAATTATGTTTGCAAAAATAGAAATCAGTGCAGTTTTAGAGGTGGTAACAGGTTTACATATAGGTAGCTCAAGCGCATTTTCAGCGATAGGAGCAGTTGATTCACCTGTGATATTAGATACAAGAACCAATTTGCCGATGATTCCGGGAAGCAGTCTTAAAGGTAAGATGAGAAGTCTTTTGGCAAAGAAATATAATGAAGCATTTGCTGAAAAACCTGATAATGATAGTGAATGTCTGACTTCCTTGTTTGGCAGTGCAAAGAAAAATGCGGTTAAAGTGAGCCGGGTACTTTTTTCTGATATGTTTCTTTCGAATATGGAGGAACTCAAGAGATATGGTCTTACAGGTGCGACAGAAGTTAAATTTGAAAATACTATTTCAAGAACTTCCGCTGTTGCTAATCCACGCCAGATAGAGAGAGTTATAAGAGGAGCCAAGTTTCCGGTGCAGATTATTTATGAGGTATCTGATAAGTCCGGAAATGCTGAAAAAGATGCAATTATACAGGATTTTAAAATATTAAAGGACGGTTTTACAATGTTAGAGTATGATTACCTTGGCGGAAGTGGTTCAAGAGGTTACGGCAGGGTAAAATTCGAAGGTTTTAATGTTGAATGTGTTATGGGTGAACTGGATGAGAATATAATTGCTGAGTGTCAGAATATTATGGAAGATTAGTTATAGTACTTTGCAGAATATAGTTATATTCGGAAAAAATGGACTTAAAATGATTTTGAAATGGAGAAATACATGAAGTATTCTATATACAAGTTGAAATTCAATACAGGTGTTCACTTTGGCACAGGAGTGCTAAGTGAGTCTGAATATACATTTAAAGCGGATCAGTTGTTTTCAGCACTGTATATTGAGGCATTGAAGCAGGGAAAAGAAAATCAGTTGCTTGATGCTGCCTGCTCGGGAAATCTATTGTTTTCTGATGCATTTCCATATAAAGATAGTCAATATATGCTGCCTAAGCCTATGGTGTATATTGAGCCATCAGATAGGGGAAAATCTGAACAGAAAAAGGCATATAAGAGACTGAAGTTTATTCCTGTCGAGTCTATTGGGGATTTTCTTGCCGGAACTATGAATGTAGAAGACAATCCTATGAAAATTTACGGACAATATGTACAACAGTCTATGGCAGGTGTAAGAACAGGTGAGGAGACACAGCCGTATAGAGTTGGAACATATTATTACAATAATGGATGTGGATTATATATCATTGTTGCATATAAAGACGAGAAAGAAAAAGTGCTTGCTGACGATTTATTGGAGGCATTGTCTTATGTTGGAATCGGCGGAAAAAAAGCATCCGGTCTTGGAAAGTTTGAAATTACATCCGCTTCTAAAACAGATAAGCTGATAGAAATGCTGCAAAAAAAATCCGAAAAAAATATGCTTCTGTCAACAGCACTTCCAAGAGACGATGAGCTTGAAAATGCACTTTTGGGGGCATCATATCTGCTTGAAAGACGTTCGGGATTTGTATTTTCAGAACAATATGCTGATGAACTGCGTAAGAAAAAGGATCTGTATGTGTTTACAGCTGGTTCATGTTTTGAAAATAGATTTGAAGGCGATATTGTGGACGTCTCCGATGGTGGAAACCACAAGGTTTACAGGTATGCGAAGCCTATGTTTATTGGTCTTTAGTAAATCAATCACCGATTAATTATATGCGGAGGTGAACATGAAGGATTATTTAAAAAATTACAAAATGCAGATAAAGACTTTGTCTCCAATTTACATAGGGAGTGGTGTAAAACTTGGGACAAAGGAATATATCTATATGCCATGGAACCACGAGGTAATTATACCTGATATGCAAATAATGTTTCTAGCCATTCAGAAAAAAGGACTCATCAGCGAATTTACTGATTTTATGATGGATAGCAGACAGAATACCACAACGCTGTCGATGTGGCTTAAGGAACATCAATTTAAGTCAGTGGATTACGAGCAGTGGAAATTGTACAAAATGGATGCAGGGGAAGCCTTTTTAAATCCTAAAGCCAGACCTAAGGAACTGGAGACATTCGTGAAGGATACTTATGGAATGCCTTATGTTCCAGGAAGCAGCATAAAAGGAATGTTACGAACTGCTATTATTGCATGGGAATTACATAGAAGCCCTGATAAATACAATGATGTAAGGGAAGAAATAAAATCAGCATCAAGTATAAGAGCTGGCAGAAATATGTATTTGGCTAGGGAAACAAAAATGCTTGAGCAGAAGGTGCTTTTTATTTTAAATAACGACCAGAAAAACAAGGGCAATGCAGTAAATGACTGTCTGTCCGGTCTGCACATTGGAGATAGTGAACCTATCAAAGTAAATCAGTTGACACTGAGCCAGAAAATAGATTATATGATTGATGGAAACCAGAAAGCACTTCCTCTGCTTCGTGAGACTTTGATTCCTGGCACGGAAATAAATTTCGAGATTACAATTGACACAACAGTATGTCCATATGATATCGATGATATTTTCGAGGCATTACAATATTTTAAGAAAGTATGTAATGAATATTTTTACAGGCGTTTTAATCGGGAAATCAATGATGATAATGCAGTATTTATTGGAGGCGGATGTGGTTTCCTTTCAAAGACAGTTATATATACATTGTTTGAATCTGATGCAGTAAAGATTGCTGACAATATATTTAAAAATACGCTCAATGATAAAATATATAAAGAGCATAAGCATTATAAGAATTTGCAGCTACACATCGCACCTCATGTATGTAAATGTACAAAATATAAAGGTGAACTATATGACATGGGAGTAGGCAGTATCAGTATACGAAAACAGCATATAGGATACATGAAATGAAAGTTTGCCCCGATGCCCTAAAAATAAGGCTTTGCAGTGCATAATAGCCTGCTGTATAATGAATTAGTGGTGAGTATGCATTTTCCGCCGCAAACTCGACTGCAAGGTCTTGATTTTACAGCGATGTAGAGGGCAGGATTTATAAAGATGAGACCCCGGAAGGGGACGAAAACTGTAAAACGATTGTTTACTTGAAACCTTAATGGTTATTTATAAAGATGAGACCCCGGAAGGGGACGAAAACTTGCTACAATGTTATCAAATGAAACGTCGTACAGTATTTATAAAGATGAGACCCCGGAAGGGGACGAAAACGCTTGACACTTTATTTACACTGGGAGGCTCGTCGGGAATTTATAAAGATGAGACCCCGGAAGGGGACGAAAACGGAAACAAGTATTGTCACAAGACATTTTTAACACCATTTATAAAGATGAGACCCCGGAAGGGGACGAAAACCATAATCCCTGTTTTCCATATAATTTGTTCTCCTTTATTTATAAAGATGAGACCCCGGAAGGGGACGAAAACCATTCTACTCTCATATTATAATACCATCCTTTGCACATTTATAAAGATGAGACCCCGGAAGGGGACGAAAACTGGTGATACAATTTCCTTTTTATCATCAACGTCATTATTTATAAAGATGAGACCCCGGAAGGGGACGAAAACAGTGTTTTTTTATTACGGGCGGTCAGACTGAAAGATTTATAAAGATGAGACCCCGGAAGGGGACGAAAACAAACAAAGCATCAATAATCATAAATTACCCCCTTATTTATAAAGATGAGACCCCGGAAGGGGACGAAAACTAATAATGTATTAATGATAGCAAATAGAATATGCATTTATAAAGATGAGACCCCGGAAGGGGACGAAAACACAAAACAGGCTTGTTATCTGACGCGGTATTTTGTATCATTTATAAAGATGAGACCCCGGAAGGGGACGAAAACCGTCTGCATTTAATATGTTAAATAGTGAATCCTCATGGATTTATAAAGATGAGACCCCGGAAGGGGACGAAAACTCTTTCTTGGTCAGGATATTCAGAATCGACTTGTTTAATTATTTATAAAGATGAGACCCCAGAAGGGGACGAAAACCGAACTCCTTCGTACTGTAAAAGCGGTATTCATCAAATTTATAAAGATGAGACCCCGGAAGGGGACGAAAACAGATTTATCAATTCCTTTGCGGATTGGTGTTTGGATTTATAAAGATGAGACCCCGGAAGGGGACGAAAACACGAGGACCAGTGTTTCATTTTCTCGACAATCTGTGATATTTATAAAGATGAGACCCCGGAAGGGGACGAAAACCTTGCAATTACAATTCATGCATTCGTTCAAGTCTATTTATAAAGATGAGACCCCGGAAGGGGACGAAAACATACTCTTGCGGTTCCAATCGGTCACAGCAAGGCTATTTATAAAGATGAGACCCCGGAAGGGGACGAAAACTGCAACATTATTATCATCAAATTTAAGTTCCGAACATTTATAAAGATGAGACCCCGGAAGGGGACGAAAACCCTCTTCGCCTCGGCGTTTCAAGAATGTTCTCTTTTGGATTTATAAAGATGAGACCCCGGAAGGGGACGAAAAGAACCACGGATACAGTAATTTAGCTATTAGCTATCATTTGTGAAAAATATAAGGGGGTTCAATGAGCTATCTTTATGTTTGTGAGCAAGGTTCACGCATCGGTTTTGAGGAGAATCGTTTTGAAGTTAGATATAAAGGAAGTGTTATTCAGAGCGTTCCAGTAGAGATGCTCGAAGTAATTGAGGTTTTTGGAAAAGTGCAGCTTACAACCCAGTGTGTCACTGAGTGCTTGAAAAGAGGGATTAATATTCTGTATTATTCATTATATGGTGCTTATTACGGCAGACTGATTTCGACAACACATGTGAATGTGCAGAGGCAGAGAAAACAGGCAGACATTGAATATAATGAAGTTTTTAAGCTGGCATTTTCTAAGAAAATTATCAATGCAAAGATTAGAAATCAGATTGTAATCCTGCGGAGATATTCAAGAGATACGGATATTGATGTGCATCCTATTGTGAAACAGATTCAGAATATGAATGAAAAAGTTCTAAGTTCTAAGACAATTGAACAGCTTATGGGATATGAAGGAACTGCGGCACATTTATATTTTAGACAGCTTGGCGAGTTGATTAATCCTGTATTTTATTTTACCGGAAGAACAAGACGCCCACCTACTGACCCATTTAACTCAATGATTAGTCTTGGATATTCCATTATTTTAAATGAATTGTATGGAAAAATTGAAGGAAAAGGACTCAATCCATATTTTGGAATAATGCATAAGGATAGGGAAAAACATCCTACACTGGCAAGTGACTTGATGGAAGAGTGGCGTGCTGTTATGGTTGATTCCACGGCGCTAAGTATGTTAAATGGGAATGAGCTGAGAAGCAAGGACTTTTATTTGGATTTGGAAAATCCGGGAGTGTATTTAGAGAAAGATGCATTCAAAAAATATATTGAAAAGCTTGAGACAAAATTTCGCACTGAAAATAGTTATTTGTCATATGTTGATTACAGTGTGAGTTTTCGCAGGGCAATGGATTTACAGGTGAATCAGTTTGTTAAGGCTATAGAGACTGAAAATCCGGATGAATATAATCCCATTATTATACGTTAATTTTGTGTGATACTTTTTGTTTATTTATGATTTTATGGATAAATCTATGTAGGAGGTCTATGGAAAACTATTTTTGGAATATGCAGGAAATACATCCGGTTAAAAAGATGTATATTTTGATAATTTATGATATAGTGAATAATAAACGCAGATATAGATTTGCTAAGAAGATGAAGGGGTATGGATTCAGAGTGCAGAGGTCGGCATTTGAAGCGTTTGTATCGGATAGGCTGTATTTGAAACTAATGAAGGAAGTGCCCAAAATAATAGATTCTGAATCGGATAGTGTTAGAATATATAGGATAGGTTATGAAGAGGTACAGCTTTTTGGAAAGAATATAAAAATTCAGGATAGAGATGTTATTATAGTTTAGTTCAACCAAGAGATAAGAGCCGATTTTAGTCAGAATATTAAATTTTTAAAGAGAGGTTTTATAATGAACAGGTTAATTCTTTTCTCACCAGTCGGTGGCACAGACCCAATTTCGCTTACCAACTATCACGATGGTTCACTTTTGCATATATGTAGACATTACAGACCTGATAAGGTTATAATGTATATGTCAAAAGAGATGCTTGATTATCAGGAGAAGGATGACAGATACATGTATTGTCTTTCACGTCTTGACAAGCTGCAGAACAGAGATACAGAGTATGAGATTATTGAACGCAGGGAGCTGACGAAGGTACATGAGTTTGATTACTTCTATCAGGATTTTAGAAATATAATTAAAGGAATATATGATAATCTGGATGATACAGATACATTGTTAATTAATATTTCCTCTGGTACACCTGCGATGAAAAGTGGATTGCTGGTGTTACAGACCTTGGGAGAATTTCCAGCTAAAATGATTCAGGTTGCTACTCCTGAAAAGGGAATAAATGAGCACATTCATAAGCAGTACGATGTGGAGAGTCTGTGGGAGTTGGATGAGGACAATCAGGATGGTGCTGATAACAGATGCAGTGAAGTTAGATGTCCAACATTGTCTAAAATTAAAAAGGAAGAGATAATAAAAAAACATATTTCGGTTTATGATTATCAGGCAGCGTTAGATGCTGCTGATTCACTTACAAATGAGGAAAATTCACAGTACAGGGATTTGATTTATCTTGCTTATAGGAGGCTTTTATTAGATTTTTCAGATGTTGATAAAATGATACATAAAACAGGTTTCAAATGCCTGCCTGTGATAACATCATCTGATAGAAAATATTTTGAGTATGCTCTTAATATTGATATTAGATTGAGAAAGAAGGAATATGTGGATTTCATTCGCTCTATAACACCGTTGGTTGTAGATTTGTTTGAGCTTATATTAAAGGAACAGTGTAAAATTGACATAAATAAATATTGTGATACCTATAAAGCAAATGGAACAACTGCCAGAAAATGGTCTATGAGCAAGCTGAATGATAGTGCTGTTTTAGAAAAGCTCAACCAGTATTTTGGCACAAATGGTGAATCGTTTAAAGGGAAGGATATTTATTCAATTCATTTAAAGGTGTTGATTGACAGTTTTTCACAGGATAATAAGTTGAAAAAGCTTATAGGTGATGTGAGAAATGTTGAAGGAAGTATAAGAAATCTTGCCGCTCATGAAATCGTGTCTGTGACGGAGGCTTCAATCAAGAATATTACAGGCTTTTCACCGGAGAGTATTATGGATATGATAAAGAAGCTGTTTGATTACACAGGGATGCAGGTAAAGAAAGCATACTGGAATTCCTATGATGACATGAACAAGTTGATACTTAAAAAATTGTCTATAGATTAAAATTTTGTATTATTTTTAATATGTAAAGGTATACTTTTTATGACTTAGACAAATTATATTAAAATTTAAATTAATTTTGGGGTAATGGAATGGTAGAAGAAAAGTTATTTTCAGGTGAATCTAAGAATATAGAATACAAGGTTGCAGTACCGGAAAAAAACGAAAAATATATGAAGACGGTGGTAGCTTTTGCAAATGGGGTGGGTGGAAAAATTATTTTCGGAATAGATGATAAGACATTAGAGATAGTTGGAATGGATTCTGATAATCTATATAAGACTATGGATGCCATTACCAATGCCATTTCCGATGCTTGTGAACCGATAATAAGACCTGATGTGGCATTACAGACTGTTAATAATAAGACTGTTATTGTGGTTGAAATTTTCCCGGGTGCACAACGTCCATATTATATCAAATCTCAGGGAATCGTTGATGGAACTTATGTAAGAGTATCCGGCACAACAAGACATGTGGAAGACTATATGTTGAAGGAATTGATATTGGAAGGACAGAATCGGTACTATGACAGTGAGATATGCCCTGATATTACAATATCAGAGGATGAGATAGAAAAATTTTGCATGGGCATGAAAGAAACAGCAATAAAAAACACTTGGCAGGAGAGTGAAAAAATAAAGATAAAGGATGTTACAAAAAATGTTTTGATTTCATGGGGAATATTAAAAGAAAAAGATGGGATAGTGTATCCGACGAATGCTTATGCACTTTTGACTGGAAGAATGGTGCAGCAGCCTGTTATTCAATGTGGCGTATTCAAAGGAAAAAATCGAGCGTACTTTGTTGATAGAAGGGAGTTTAAAGGTCCTATTCAATCACAGATGGAATCAGCGTATCAATATGTGCTCGAAAAAATAAATATGGGAATGACCATAAAAGGCATGTATAGACAGGATGTATATGAGTTGCCGACAGACAGTATTCGCGAGGTAATTGCAAATGCAGTGGCTCACCGAAACTATCTTGAGCAGGGAAATATACAGGTAGCATTGTATGATGACAGATTGGAAGTAACTTCTCCGGGGATGCTTTTGAATAATGTTACCATTTCCAAAATGATGGAGGGTTATTCAAAACCGAGAAATCCTGCAATTGCAAGAGCCTTTGCATACATGAAAATTATTGAAAAATGGGGAACAGGAATACCAAGGTTGTTTGAATCATGTGAGAAATATGGATTACCCAAGCCGGAATTGTTTGACTTTGATGAAGACTTTAGGGTGAATATGTATCGTAAAAATAAAATAAACGATAATACAAGTATGAAGTCAGTGGACGAAGTGAACGATAAGGTGAACGATAAGGTGAATGATAAGGTGAACGATAAGGTGAATGAATTACTTAAACTTCTAACGATTCATCCGGATTATACTGTTACAGAGCTTGCAGCTATCTTTAATGTAAGCAGAAAAACAATAGCTGCAAGATTAAAGGAGCTAAAGGATAGAGGACTTATTGAGAGAATAGGATCTTCCAAAAAAGGTTTTTGGAAAATAAATTAAGTGTTGTGTGGTAATCAATCCTGCGTATCCATGCATTTATAAGGAAACAGTATTACAAATAAAACAAATTATACCAAACTAATAAATATTGCATAAAACTAACTTTTGTGCTACCATACTAATGCCGATGCGTTTACGCTCGGCATTTTGTTGTCTTATATTTTAAAGCAGCAGAAGAGAAAATGTATTAGGCAATTGCGAAACGCAATTTTGACGATAAACGGTTGTGCAAGTTTAACAAATTCGCAAGCAGGTACTATGAAGCCGCCGGTACTTAGGCAGTGTATTTTACTGCGTTAGGTACCGTTGCGTTATTCATGTAGCGAGAGCGTGCCTGTGGTGAATTGTTAAATTTGTACAACGTTCGCTTTAAATTATATAGTTTCGCAATTGCCTAAGAAAATGTATTATGAAAAGGAGATGTTACATAACACATGATGATGGACAAAAGGCTGATTAACACGGTCAGCGGGAGTAAGAAATATATTGCGGGCAATGTGGCATGCCAGTGGGTGTCGCTCGCCGCCAATATAACGATGATGACGGCGGCCACAAGGCTGCTTATGAAGCTGTATAATGGTGAGAACAACGGCTTTGGTGCTGTCGTTGCAGTGATAGCAGCGGCTGTTGTTATAAGATATATCTGTGCAAGATTGTCTTCGAGGATGGGCTATCTCTCTTCCAAGGCTGTCAAGAAGACGCTGAGAGAAAAGATATATGATAAGCTTTTGAGAATAGGACTTAGCTACAAAGAGAGTGTACAGACATCAGAGATAGTACAGGTAGCTGTAGAGGGCGTGGACCAGCTTGAGACATATTTTGGCGCATATCTTCCGCAGTTTTTTTATGCCATGCTTGCACCGCTCACACTTTTTGTGGTGTTAGTGAGGATAAATATGCTGTCCGCGGTGGTGCTCCTTATATGTGTGCCTCTTATTCCGATTTCTATAGCACTTGTGCAGACGTGGGCTAAGAAGCTGCTGTCAAAGTACTGGGGGCAGTACACGGCACTCGGAGATACCTTTCTTGAAAACCTTCAGGGGCTCACGACACTCAAGGTGTACAGTGCGGATGCGTACAAGCATCAGAAGATGAATGAGGAGTCAGAGAAGTTTCGTAAGATTACCATGAAGGTGCTTACCATGCAGCTTAATTCAATAACGATTATGGATTTTATTGCCTATGGCGGAGCAGCACTCGGAATGATACTTGCAATCAGCCAGTTCAATGCAGGCAAGGTTGACTTGTCGGGCTGTCTTTTAATTATTCTTCTCGCAGCAGATTTCTTCCTGCCGATGAGACAGCTAGGTTCATTTTTTCATATTGCGATGAACGGAATGGCTGCAAGTGACAAGATTTTCAAGCTTCTCGAGCTTCAGGAGTCGGGAAATGACAATGGAAAAAATGCACAGCCGGAGAACGGAAGTGACGCTGCAGCAGCAAAGGCGGCGTGCGGCGATGGCGATATTGTCTGCCGCGATTTGCACTATTCATACGAAAGGGACAGGGAGATACTTCACGGCATCAATGTGACATTTAAGAAGGATAGACTGACGGCAGTTGTCGGAGAGTCCGGCTGTGGTAAATCGACCCTCTCGGCGATACTTATGGGAAGAAATAAAGGATATACCGGTTCTGTGACAATCGGCGGAGTTGAACTTTCCGATATTTCAGAGGACAGCCTTATGAAAAATATAACTTATATAAGCCACAACAGCCTGCTGTTTAAGGGGACTGTGAGGGACAATCTTCTTATGGGAAATCCTGATGCCGACGATGCTAAGCTCTGGGACGCGTTGAAAGAAGTTAAGCTTGATGCATTCCTTTCGGAGCAGCAGGGGCTTGATACTGCAGTAGGTGAGGCAGGCAGTAACTTCTCCGGTGGTCAGAGACAGAGACTCTCAATCGCGAGGGCACTGCTTCATGATACGCCGATTTATATATTTGATGAGGCAACCTCGAACATTGATGTTGAGAGTGAGAATGATATTATGGAGCTTGTCATGGAGCTTTCTAAGACAAAGACAATTATTCTTATTTCTCACAGACTTGCCAATGTAAAGAACGCGGACTGTATCTATGTGCTGAGAAAGGGAGATATTGCCGGGAATGGCACATGCGAAGAGCTGATTACAAGGAATGGAGAATTTGCAAGGCTGTGGAATGCACAGCAGAGCCTTGAAAATTTCGGAAAGGAGGTCGGTTAAGCATGAAGAAGAAAAATACAAGAAGTGGACTTACAGTATGTATGAGGCTTATCGGGCTTGTTAAGTCTCTTGCCGGATTCATGGTCGGAGCAGTTACGATGGGACTTGCAGGACATCTGTGCGCATCATTCATTACAATACTTGCCGGATATGCACTTCTCTCATATATGGGCTATAACAGTCTTAATGTGGCTGTGATTTTTACATGCATGGTATTGTTTGCGCTTATAAGGGCGGGGCTTCGCTATGCGGAGCAGGGCTGCAATCATTTTATTGCGTTTAAGCTTTTAGCTCTTATCCGCGACAAGGTTTTTGGTGCACTGAGAAAGTTATGTCCGGCAAAGCTCGAGGGAAAGGACAGAGGAAACCTTATATCAATCATCACATCGGATATTGAACTTCTCGAGGTTTTTTATGCGCATACAATCTCACCGATATGTATAGCATTTCTTTTTACAATAATAATGTGCCTGTTTATAGGAAGCTTTAACCCTGTGTTAGGGGTGATTGCACTGTGTGCTTATCTTGTGGTTGGAATAGTTATTCCGCTTGTAATGAGCAGGTTAAGCGGCGATGACGGAATGAAGTTTCGAACAATGTCCGGTGAACTCAGCAGCTTCGTGCTTGAGAGCCTTCGAGGACTTGACGAGATAATACAGTACGGACAGGGCAGCAATCGTGTCAGACAGATGAATGAGAGAAGTGATGCACTCGCTGCCGATGAGAAGCGCATGAAGAACAATTCAGGAAGAAACACGGCAGTGACGAACACGGTGATTTTAATTTTTGACATGATAATGCTTTTTACAGCCGCACATTATTACAGGCAGGGCGTTGTCGGCTTTGACGGTGTGATTATTCCGGTTCTTGCGCTTATGAGCTCGTTTGGACCTTGTGTGGCACTTGCAGCACTTGGAAGCACTCTGCAGAATACATTCGCAGCCGGAAACAGAGTGCTCGATATTCTGGAGGAGAGCCCGCTCGTGGAGGATGTTAAGGGCGAGAGTGATATTGAGTTTGCGGGTGCGAAGGCAGAAAATGTCACATTTGCCTATGACGGGCAGGATATTCTGAAGGATTTCTCCGTGGAACTTCCTAAAGAACGTGTGATAGGAATTGTCGGTAAGAGCGGCAGCGGAAAATCTACCTTCCTTAAGCTGCTCATGCGTTTCTGGAAAATTGACAAGGGAAGCATTGACATATCAGGGCGTGATATTGAACATATCAATACAGAAAATTTAAGGAACATGGAGTGTTATGTAACACAGGATACGCATCTTTTCCACGACACGATAAGAAACAATATCCTGCTTGCCAAGCTTGATGCCTCACAGGATGAGCTTGAGAATGCATGCAAAAAGGCTTCGATACATGACTTTATAATGAGTCTGCCGGATGGCTATGACACACAGGTGGGCGAGCTTGGAGATACGCTCTCGGGTGGAGAGAGACAGAGAATAGGACTTGCGAGGGCATTTTTACATGATGCACCGTTCATGCTGCTCGACGAGCCTACGAGCAATCTCGACAGCCTTAACGAAGCCGTTATTTTGAAGGCGCTTAATGACGGAAGAAAGGATAAGACGATTGTCCTTGTATCGCACCGCGAGTCAACCATGAGGATAGCTGACAAGGTGTACTCTGTGGAGAACGGAAGGATGAGCTGAGTTTCGCAATTACCTAATATGATTCAGGTGTCAAAACATCCTGATTTATTTTAAAAGTGTATAGCATGTTATATTTATACATATCAGCTCCCTTGTACGAAGCAAGATGTTCTAAGGGCTCTGAGAAATGACCTACGGAAGAGCGGAAGTGCTTGTGACCTCAACCGGAATGGAAACGGAGATGGGAAGAATCGCAGGGCTTATGAATGCGACGAAGGAGAAAAAGACACCTCTGCAGATAAGCCTTGATGATTTTGGCAAAAAGCTTTCGATAGGAATAATGATAATATCGGCAGTTGTTTTTGCATTGAGAATAATTCAACGAGAGCCGGTGCTTGATTCGCTTATGTTTGCGGTGTCACTTGCGGTTGCGGCAATTCCCGAAGCACTCGGTTCGATAGTCACCATAGTTCAGGCCATGGGAACAAGAAAAATGGCGGAGGACAATGCCATTATGAAGGAACTTTCGGCTGTTGAGAGCCTCGGCTGTGTATCTGTAATATGCTCTGATAAGACCGGAACACTCACTCAGAACAAGATGACGGTAAACGATGTCTTTATTGACGGACAGGTAATCAGGCCTGATGAACTTGATATAAGAAAAAGGCTTCACAGATATCTTTTGTACACGGCAATTTTAGACAATGATTCATCAATAAACGATGGAAAGGGGATAGGTGATCCGACAGACCGAGAGATCCTAAAAAGGGAATACTTACCAAGGCTTTCTGTACAAGACTTTTTGAATATGGTATATTGATATCAACATCCGTTATGTGCGCATTTTATCTAGGATTAAGGACAGATGCCATGACGGCAGGCACGATGGCGTTTGCGACGCTGACATTGTCGAGATTGCTGCACGGGTTTAACTGCCGCAGTGAAAAGTCTCTGGTGCGTCTTGGAGTAATGAGCAACAGATGGAGCGTGGGGGCGTTCCTGCTTGGCACTGCGCTTCTTGCGGCGGTGCTTATGATTCCGGCATTCGCGGGACTGTTTGAGGTGGCAGGGCTTGGTACGGCACAGCTTATGGAGATTGCCGGATTGTCGTTGCTGCCTACAGCCGTGATTCAGGTGGTGAGAATGATAAAGCACAGATAATGGGAATATGTGAAAAATATAATGGAGGTGCGGCATGATTTACGGGGTGGATTATTATCCGGAGCATTGGGACAGAAGTGAGTGGGAACATCAGGCGGAGCTTATGAAGGAGGGCGGCTTTAACACCGTCAGGATGGGAGAATTTGACTGGAAGCTGTTCGAGAAGGAGGAGGGAAAGTTCGATTTTTCGATTCTCGACGATGCTGTAGAGGTTCTTGCGTCTAAGGGAATCAAGGTTATTCTCGGAACACCGACTGCGGCACCTCCGAAGTGGCTTGCAGACAGATACGATGTATTGCAGCGCGACAGGTACGGGCGTGTGCGTGCGTGGGGTTCAAGAAGGGAGTGCTGTGCGAACAGCCGTGATTACATTGAAAAGTCGGCGGTAATTGTAAAAAAGATGGTCAAGCATTTTGCCGGTAACAGGAATGTGATAGGATGGCAGATTGATAATGAGTTCGGGTGTCATGCGAGCACAAGATGTTATTGTGAAAATTGCCGTCGTGCATTTGCAAAATGGCTCAAAAAAAGATATGAGGATATAGATTCACTCAATAAGACCTGGGGTAATGTGTTCTGGAGTCTTGACTATGATTCGTTTGAGGATGTGATTCTTCCGGCTTATAATTCATGTGAGGGTGAAAATTACCCTAATTTTGCACATAATCCGAGTCTTGACCTTGAATACAGACGATTTGCATCTGATTCGTGGGTAAAATATCAGAGAATGCAGGTTGATATAATAAGAAAATACAGCGATTTACCAATAACGCACAATTTTATGGGGCATTTTTCCGACATTGATTATTATAAGCTTGGCAGGGACTTAGACTATGTGGCGTGGGACAATTATCCGGACAATCAGTGGGGAGGTTCTGAATATCAGTATGTCTCTATGGCGCATGAGAATATGAGGGGTATAAAGAATAAGAATTTTATCGTTATGGAGGAACAGGCGGGACCGTGCGGATGGGATGTCGTCGGAAGGACACCTGAGCCGGGACAGCTAAGGCTATGGGCTTATCAGGCGATTGCCCATGGCTGCGAGGGGCTGGTATATTTTCGATTCAGGACGGCACTATTTGGAATGGAGCAGTATTGGTACGGCGTGCTCGACCATGATGGAATTCCGCGCAGACGCTTTTATGAGATTAAGCAGACCGGAGAGGAGCTTAAAAAGCTTGAGGAGCATATAGCCGGTGTATCCGGTGACTATGAGGCACTTATATATAAGTCGTATGACGATGTGTGGTCACATGAAATCAAGCGTCACAAGGCTGGCTTTGACTACAGAGATCTTCTGTATGCCTATTATAAAGCCAATTCAGACCTGAATGTGACGGCGGCCGTATCGGACAGTGATTTTTCAAAATATAAGGTCGTATATATGCCGGCACATAATGTTGTCACAGGCAGGGAGATAAAGAAGCTTGAAGAGTATGTTGAGAATGGCGGAACGCTGGTGCTCACTTACAGGAGCGGTACGAGGGATTATTACAACAATATGAGAGCCACAACGGTTCCGGGTGCATTTGCAAAGCTTGCGGGAATAGAGGTGTCCGAATTTTCGACCCCGGACGGCAGGGTGAAGCTTGAAGGAGATATTTTTGCGGACGGATGCGGTATTGCGGCGGATGAAGATTCAGCCACGGGCAGACTCTGGTGCGATATTATTGAACCAAAGGGTGCGAAGGTGCTTGCATGCTATGCGGAGGACTATTATAAGGGCAAGGCTGCAATCACGGTCAACGAATACGGCAGGGGAAAAGTATATTATGCCGGCTGTGATATGGATGGGAATACCTTAAAAACTTTTGTAAAATATATTTCAGAGGGGTGCGGCATCACGACAACCGAGCTTCCGGAGGGTGTGGAGCTTGTGAAGCGTGCCGACGGCTGTATGTTCCTGTTAAACCACAACCGGACTGCATGTGAGACAGAAATAACCGGAACCAATATGCTCACGGGTGAAGTCTTTGACGGCAGGATTGAAGGATATGGTGCATACTGCATTAAAAAACACATTGATGAAAAAGTTTAATAATTGCTTAAATTCAAGAAATAATGTATAATAAATCACGTTATTAAATCAGATATTGCAAAATTGTGGATGGACATACACAGCTGAGTAACTTTTATATATAAGTTACTCAACATGGCGATTTTGTAATTGTTATTAACACGCGAAAGGAAGGTTACGCTTATGTTGAAGGTTGGTATGCTTACCAGCGGCGGGGATTGTCAGGCACTTAATGCCGCAATGCGGGGTGTTGCGAAGTCTCTTTACAGAGCTGTGGAAGATGTAGAGATTATCGGATTTGAAGAAGGCTATAAGGGACTTATATACGGTGATTTCAGGGTCATGAAAAAAAGTGATTTTTCAGGAATTCTCACAGAGGGCGGCACAATAATCGGAAGCTCCAGACAGCCATTCAAACTTATGCGTGTACCTGACGACAACGGGCTTGATAAGGTTGAGGAGATGAAGAAGAATTATAAGCTTCTTAATCTTGACTGTCTTGTAATCTTAGGAGGCAACGGAACTCATAAGACCGCTAACCTTTTGAGAGAGGAGGGGCTTAATGTTGTGACGCTCCCAAAGACAATAGATAACGATCTTTGGGGAACAGATATGACATTCGGCTTTCAGAGTGCCGTCAATATTGCAACGAATGCAATAGACTGCATTCATACCACCGCCTCATCTCACGGAAGAGTGTTTATCGTTGAGGTTATGGGACATAAGGTGGGATGGCTTACGCTTCATGCAGGTATTGCAGGAGGTGCAGACATTATTCTCATACCTGAGATTCCTTATGATATCAAGTCTGTTGTGGCAGCACTTAACAGAAGAACCAAGGCAGGAAAGAATTTCTCGATACTTGCGGTAGCGGAGGGCGCGATATCCAAGGAGGATGCTGCACTTCCTAAAAAAGAATTGAAGCAGAAGCTTAAGGACAACCCTTATCCGTCCGTATCCTATAAGATTGGTAGTGAGATTCAGGAGCTGACAGGCCAGGAGGTCAGAATTACGGTTCCGGGACATACACAGAGAGGCGGAAGCCCGTGCCCTTACGACAGAGTGCTGGCATCAAGACTCGGTGCTGCGGCAGCAGGGCTTATTCTTAACAGGGAATACGGCTATATGGTCGGAATAAGGAACGGAGAGATTGTCAAGGTTCCTCTTGCGGATGTTGCAGGCAAGCTCAAGATGGTTGACCCGGGTGCGTCCATTATTAACGAGGCGAAGCTGCTCGGAATAAACTTCGGAGATTAACCTTTTATTCGGGAGATATTTATGTCATATACAGCTTTATACAGAAAATGGAGACCGGCGGCTTTTGATGAGGTTAAGGGACAGGATCACATTGTGACCACCCTAAAGAATCAGATAAAGAATGACAGAATAGGCCATGCTTATCTTTTCTGCGGAACGAGAGGTACAGGTAAGACATCCGTTGCCAAGATTTTTGCGAAGGCGGTCAACTGCGCCAACCCCGTCGACGGAAATCCGTGCGGCGAGTGCGAGGTGTGCCGTGCAGTGGCAGCGGGAGCGAGCATGAATGTAATAGAGATTGATGCCGCGTCGAACAATGGTGTTGACAACATCCGTGAGATTAAGGAGGAGGTTGCCTATCCGCCTACGCAGGGAAGGTTCAAGGTATATATAATCGATGAGGTGCATATGCTCTCAATAGGTGCGTTCAATGCTCTTTTAAAGACCTTGGAGGAGCCGCCGGCGTATGTTATCTTCATTCTTGCAACAACGGAGGCACACAAGATTCCGATAACCATTCTCTCAAGATGTCAGAGGTATGATTTTAAACGTATCTCAATAGATACCATTAGTTTAAGGCTTTCAGAGCTGATGAATGCTGAGGGGATAACGGCTGATGAGAGAGCACTCAGGTATGTCGCAAAGGCGGCTGACGGTTCAATGAGAGATGCATTGAGCCTTCTTGATCAGTGCCTTGCCTTTTACATGGGACAGGAGTTAAAATACGAGAATGTTCTGGACGTATTAGGTGCGGTTGACACGGAAGTGTTTTCGGATTTTTTCAGGGGAGTGATTGAGGGCGACGCAATCGGTCTCATTCATAAGCTTGAGCAGATAATAATTGATGGAAGAGATTTAAGCCAGTTTGTGAACGATTTCACATGGTATCTGCGTAATCTTATGCTGTTACAGTCGGCTGCGGATGCATCTGATGTTCTCGAAATGTCGGAGGAGAATATTAAGATTTTAAAAGAAGATGCCACATTGACCGATCTGAACGGAATAATGCGCTATATAAGAGTGTTTTCAGAGCTGTCAGGACAGCTTAAGAATTCAAGCCAGAAGAGGGTTATGGTTGAGGTTGCACTCATCAAGCTCACCCGTCCGGCTATGGATAAGGGGTTGGATTCGGTGCTTGACCGAATAAAAGTGCTTGAAAGGCAGATGGAGACAGGGCTTGAGGCGGCGGCAAGAGCTGTGGCAGCCGGCGGCAATATGGCATCGGCAGGAGGCATGGCGGGCACGGTCAATCAGGAGGTATCAGCAGATGCGGTGCCGAAAGCGCGCACGGTCAAGCCGGCACGTTCGGAGGATATAACTGCGGTGCTTCAGAACTGGCGTGGTATCTGCAACGGGCTTGCGATGTCACTCAAGCCTATTCTTGAACATTACACTACCAAGGCAAACGGCGGGGGAAATAAGCTCCAGCTGATATATGATAACGATACCTATTACTCGATGGTATCGACACCTGAGAATATTCAGACGATAAAGAAGGTCATAGCAGACAAGACGGGGCTTGATATGGAGATTGAGGTTATACGTCTTGAAAACGGTGCGGATGCATCACAGGATTATGACACTCTTGAGGATTTGTGCAGAATGAATATCGAGGAAGAGGATTTTTAATATTTCAGTGCAGATAAAGCCAATTTACAGAGTATAGACATTATATTTTTGTTGGTTTTATAATAAATAAAAGTAAGAAATTAAAGGAGACCGTTATGGCAAAAAGAGGAGGCTTTCCGGGAGGCGCAATGCCCGGCAATATGAACAATCTGATGAAGCAGGCACAGAGAATGCAGCGTCAGATGGAGGAGACAACCAAGGAGCTTGAGGAGAAGGAAATCACTGCATCTGCAGGCGGCGGAGCAGTATCCGTTACCGTATCCGGCAAGAAAGAGGTTACGAAGGTTAAGATTGACCCTGAGGCAGTTGATACAGATGATATTGAGATGTTAGAGGATATGATTATGGCGGCTACGAATGAGGCACTCAGACAGATTGAGGAGCTTTCACAGGAGTCCATGGCTAAGATTACAGGAGGACTCGGCGGTCTTGGAGGAGGCTTCCCATTCTAATGGAGTACTATGGAAGTCAGATAAACAAGCTTATTGAGGAGCTTTCAAGGCTTCCCGGCATAGGAGCTAAGTCGGCACAGAGACTTGCATTTCACATTATAGGTATGCCGCGTGAGCAGGTTGAGAGCCTGTCATCGGCAATAGTGAACGCCAAGACGAATGTAAGATACTGCAGCTGCTGTTACACGCTGACGGATGAGGAGCTCTGTCCTATATGCCGCAATCCTAACCGCAATCATCGTGTGATTATGGTTGTGGAGAACACAAGGGACATGGCTGCCTATGAAAAGACGCAGAAATATGACGGCGTGTACCATGTGCTTCACGGAGCAATCTCGCCGATGCTGGGTATAGGACCTAACGACATCAAGTTAAAGGAGCTTATGAAGCGGCTTGAGGATGATGTGGATGAGGTGATTATAGCAACCAATTCAAGCCTTGAAGGTGAGACCACGGCGATGTACATAAGCAAGCTTGTGAAACCTACGGGAATCAAGGTGAGCCGAATAGCAAGCGGTGTGCCGGTCGGAGGGGATTTGGAAAATATTGACGAGATAACACTGCTTCGTGCACTTGAGGGAAGGACGCTTTTGTAAAGGGAATTACCCTTACAACCGCTTGCCATCCCCATTTCCTTGCGGTATAATAACTTCTATGAATATAGAAGAGGTTATCGTGAATGCCGCAGGAGAATATTTTAGTAAATGATATAATTTCAGACCACAGAGAGCGTATGCTGAACCTTAAGAAATATTATCCGTTCTTCAAGCTGTCGGAGGTGTCCTTTTCATGGTATAAAGAGGGCATATACGACAGTCTTGATATGGGATATATTCTTATGGCGGTGCTGCGCTTTTTTATTGAGGAAAATAATTTTAAAGAGAGAGACGTGACATATGCTGAGTATGCCGAATTCATGAACCGATGTATAAGGCGTGACTTTAAGCTGAATCCGCCGCAGGGTGATATGAGCATACTTGTGGACTACATTTTTGATAAGCTTAAAAATGATGGCAAGCCTTTTGTGTTCCATTATTTTGATCCCGTTGACAGAAAAAAGAAGATATCAAGAGTACGGCTTATCGAGAGCAGAATAGAGAATGGAACCGTGTGGTATTCGATAAGCGCGGAGGGTATTGAGTTCTATCTTGACACTAAGGAAATCAGGGATGAGAGCAGGATAAGCGTGGAACAGCTTCTGCTTGAGAAGATGATACAGTCTAAAGACTTTAAGGGCGGAACCGATGTCGTGAGGAGAATCAACAAGGAAGTTGACAGACTGTGGGTTAAGAAAAATCAGGTCATGGCACTTCTGTCAGCAGATGTCTTTACGGGACTTGAGGCGTATGAGGAGTTCTTCGGCACGGGAATCAGATGGTTTGATGAGGAGCAGAAGCTTTTTGTAAAGAACTCCGAGCTGATTGATGCGGCACAGAGAAAGGCGGAGAGCGACAAGGGCAATGATGATTACGGCTCGTATCTTAAGATAACGGGCGAGATATATCAGCTTGACACAGAGCTTAAGATTGCAATGAACAATCATCTTAAGCTGTTGTCGGCATGTACACAGCTTGGAATAATGGCGGACGAGATGGTCAAGAAGGCTAAGCTTGGGAGATTAAGACCAAGCTTTGATTTTAGAAATGCACTTGAGCTTGCCATGAAGAAGGATGATATGGAGCTTCTCGGGAATCTGGTACGCCCGGTGATGGGACTTAAGCTTATCAAGACCTTTCCGATTGAAAGAATCGGAGACATGATAACCTACAGACCGGAGCGGGAGGAGCAGGCTGAGCGCATTGAAAATCCTGCCGTAGAGAAAATTGTGTACGACGATGAGCTTGAGGATGCGAGAATCAGGGATAATTATGCGGCACTTATTAAGATGCTTCTTGCAATGCTCAGACGCCGTGACAGTTTCGACCTTCGCACATTCAACGAATTTGCGGTAAAGGTGCTCGGGGATACGCTTTTTGAGAATGGGGATTACTATTCCTTTCTTGTGCATCTTTGTCAGAAGAAGGAGTATGTGTTTGAGACTGACCGACAGAGAATGGAGACTTTTCTTGACGAGATATTCCGTGACTGCGCGGCGAAGGATGAATATGCGGAGTACCTTGGAACACATTTTTCGATTGAGCCGGCAGGCGGTGATGAGATTGAAATAAGTGCCAATTCGCATGACAATGCACTGCCGTTCACGATAACGAACATAATTTTTAGGAACATACATGACAGTGAAATATAATGATATCAGGGTCAAAAGGTCAGAAGTCCGATGCAAGCTTGCTTGCGTGAGGATTTTTGACATTGTGACCCGCCAAAAATATGAGTAAGAAGCCATTTTTCAAAGAAAAATGTGTGAATTACGAATATTTTTGAGAATTGTGGGAGCACGCAATGCGGAGCAATTCGATATCATTGAGGTCAAAATACCTTTTGACCTCAACATAATATAATGCCTTAAACGGCAATAGGAAAGGGAAAGACGATGGAAGACCGCAGCTTGGAAAAAGCGCTTGAGATTGCAGCAACACTTATCAGAGGTGAAGCGGTAAGCTCAGGCGAGAACATTGCTCTTTATGAGGAATATTCGTCAAATTCACAGGTATATGATGCGCTCAGGCTGATTTTAAAGAAGTTCGACATGGAGCTTTATGAATATAATAACGCTCTGTTTGTCAGCGCGGGTGAGAACAACAGATGTTTCGGGTTCACCAATGAGGAGTTGAGACGTGCTCTGGGAGTTAAGGTCAACAAGGAACTGTTTTTGTGTTATCTTATAACATACTGCACTATGACGGAATTTTACAAGACCTCCGGAAATTATACATACACGGAGTTTGTCAGACACGAGGAGGTCATAAGGGCGGTTGACAATGTGCTTGCGAATGTGATTGACCGTTCGGCGGGGCTGGTGCTTGATGAGGTGGAGGAGAACAGCTTCAAGACGCTTGCGCTGCTGTGGGATGAACTTCCGGTGACATCGACTGACGATATACAGGGACAGAGAGCCGCACGAAATTCCAAGACGGGATATGTGAAGCTCACCTTCAACTTTCTGGTGAGCCAGGGACTTTTTATAGAGAATCAGAGTAAGTACTATCCGACTGACAGATTCAAGGCGATGGCTGAGAATTATTACAGCAATAACAGGGGAAGGCTGTATGAGATTTTGACGGGAGACAACGAAGAGGAGGAAGAAAATGCCGCAGATTAACAGAATCAGGGTAAATAACATAAAATACAATTTCGGCACACAGTATTACGATGATTTCCTCATGCGTTTTTCGTGTAAAAATACAATCTATGACCTTGCAAACGGAGGCGGAAAGAGTGTGCTCATGCTGCTTCTTTTACAGACGATGCTGCCTAACTGCACACTCGACGAAAAGCAGCCTGTCGAGAAGCTTTTTGCGACGGCGGGAGGAAGCACCACGATACATTCGCTTGTGGAGTGGAAGCTTGATTCATGTGATGTAAAGAACGGTTACAAGTACATGACATGCGGCTTCTGTGCGAGAAAGGGAAGAGCCGGCGAGGACGAGGAGGAGACCCAAAAGGGAGCAGGAATAGAATATTTTAATTATTGTATTTTTTACAGGGAGTTCGGCGATAATGACATAAAAAATCTTCCGCTTTCAAGCGGCGGTGAGAGAATAACCTATAATGGGCTTAAAGCATATCTTCGCGACCTTGAGAAGAAGGATTTCGGAGTGAAGGTTAAGCTGTTTGAGAGAAAGGGAGATTACCTCAGCTTTATAAACGAATACGGAATATATGAGAGTCATTGGGAGCTTGTGAGGGGAATCAATAAGACGGAGGGGCATGTCCGTACTTATTTTGAGAGCAATTATAAGACAACCAGAAAGGTTGTTGAGGATCTTCTGATTGAGGAGATAATAGAGAAGTCTTACAACAACCGCATAAGGGGCGGTAACGGCGATGACGAGATGGCAAGAACTCTCCTTGAGATAAAGGATAAGCTCTTAGAACTTGCCAGGCGCAGGGAGGACATTGACAATTATGAGAAGGAGCTTGCCCTGCTAAATGAATTTTCTGCCAAGGTCAATGATTTTGGCGGTGTGTTCGCGCGCAAGGAGGCCGGGAAAAACACTCTTTTTAAGTACCTTTTTATGGCAGGGGCACAGGTGGCAAAAAAAGAAAATGATGCCGCAAGGCTTTCCGAAAAGCTGTCCGGGCTGAAGTCTGCAAGGGAGAACGAGGAAAGGCTTATTGCCGCTTCGCTCATAGCTGAGGAGGAAGCAGGGCTTAAGGAGGTGCGTGAGCTTGTTGACAGTCTGTCTGAGAAGAATGATGCCATGTCCGCTGAATATGAAAAAAAGCGCGAGGAGCTTGAAATGTCCTACGCCGCTGAGGATTATGCGGATTATGTGAATCAGGAAACGGAGCTTTTGAGGCTTAAAGAATATATGGATAACCGCCATAAGGACAGAAGCCAGATTACGGATGAGATGCGGAGGCTTGCCGGTGCGAAGCATCTGTATATGGCACAGGAGCTTGCAGACAGCGAAAAGTCATTGAATGACCTGCTCGGAAGGGAACGCGAGAGCAGGGAGGCACTGGAAAACCTGAATGAAAATTTCCGTATCAAGGATAATGAATGTGCAAGAGCGGAGGGCATCATTGTCAGTCTGAAAAAGCAGGTTGAAGAGCTTGAGGATGAGATTAAGGAAAAGCTTTCAAGGACACCGCTTCTTGTTGTTGAGAATGCGGCACAGGAGGCCTGTGAATATGCGGAGAGGACGGATGAACTGAAAAATAAGCTTGCAGCACTCTCTGAGGAGGAAGCACAGCTCAATGCGAAGAAGGAGAGCTGCATAAGGGAGCGCGCACAGACGGACGCAGCACTTGAACTTACGGCTCAGAATTTAGACAGAATAAGTGAACGTCTTTCTGCTGCAAGACAGAGGGAAAATGAACTCACGGCACTTGGAAAGGTGTATGGTGAGCCTAATCATGAGAAGCTGACAGCGGTGCTTGGCCATTTCTATGATAATATGCTCGCTCAGAGAGAACAGCTTAAGAAAAAGACGGACTCTGTAAGAGAGTATATAAGCTCAATAGAGAATCTTAAGCCGGCGGACTCTAAGGGTGTTCAGAAGCTGTGTGGGTATCTTCAGAGCAGATATGAAGGAAGCATTATAAGCGGGGCTGAGTACCTGAGAAATAAGAACAGTGATGAGTGTGCCGAGCTTGCGGGAAGATATCCATATCTTCCGTATTCCGTGCTTGTAGGCGACGATTATGGGAACATCTGCCGCGATAAGAATGTGATGACAATGGACTGTGGTGTTGTGCCGATAATAAAGCTTGATGCGGTTGAGGGAACAACAGATGCTCATGATGCGGATGCATACATGCTTGCCTGCCGTGATTTATCATTCATATATGACGAGGCGGGCAGAATGTCAGGCATCAGAAAAGCATCCGAGGAGCTTGAGCAGGCAGTGCAGGAGCTTACAAAGCTTGAGGACAGACTTGCGGTTGTCAGAACGGACTACGAGCGCGTGAGCGGATATGCGTGTACTGCAGGAGAAAATGCAGCGGAGCTTGAGGGCCTGCTTGGAAGGGAGAAGCACAATGAGGGAGGACTGAGGGATAAGGCAGATAATTTAAGAGAGCTGTATGATACACTTGAGGGGCGTGAAAAGGAGCTTTGCGAGAGAAGAATAAGACTTGAGGAGCAGCTTGCGGAAAATCTTAGGATAAAAGAAAATTTAGATGACCTTGCGGAGCTTAACAGAAGTCTTGCAGAGTGTCATTTTGAGATTACCGGGAATGAGGCTGTCAAAGATGCGGCGGTTAAGGCGCGTAAGCTCTCAAAGGAGCTTCATGACGGAAGGGAAAGAGCATATAATGAGCTTATTCAGCGCCGCACGGGAATACAGAAGAATATAGAGAATCTCAAAAACACATGGGCGATGTATGAGCCTTATTACAAGGAAGCTGATGATGCAGTTGAAATGAAGCTGGTTCCGTCCTCGGAGATTGATGCCCGTTTTATGGCACTTCGTTCCCTTTTAAACGAAGAGCTGGGTGACATCACGGACAAGGAACGTCTTATGGAGAACTGCCGCACGGCGATGGATAAGGCAGTGCGCTCTATGCTTCACCGAGGAATAACGCTTGAAAAGGCAAAGGAGCTTGCCGCTCAGGGAGGATTACAGGTCAAGAACCATGAGGACATTCTGATAATTACCGAGGAGCAGGATAAGCTTAAGCAGAGCATCAGGGATGTACAGAGCGAGCTTGACAGTGCGAGTGCACAGATGAACCGGATTGAGGGAAGCTGTGCTCATGCGAGAAAGAATTATGAGGAACACTATGGTACGTTAGATGCAGAGCTTCCGGATAATCCGCGGGAATACACAAGACAGCATCAGGCGGAGCTTGAACGTCTTAAGAAGGGGCTGTCGGACATTCAGGCGGAGGAAAAGAAAAATCTGCAGGAGCACACAGCATGCCTGCTTATGCAGAAGGATTTAGAGAGAATAGTGAAGTCCGTAACACCTGATGCGGATGACATTATAAAGAAAAAATCGGCCGAGTATGCCGAGAGTGACTTGTCTGAGGAGCTCACGGATGCAAAGTACGAGGAGGCGGGACGCAGCTTTGAGGCTGTGTTAAAGGATGAGCAGAAGAAGCGCACGGCATTTTTGAGGGCGAGGGATTTACTCGTCGACCGGTTAACTATGTTGAAGGCTTATGAGCTTGCACAGGAGATTAAGCAGAATATTCAGCCTCCGCAGTCGCAGGCTGAGGCGGATGAACTGTCCGATGCACTCAGGGGAACCGCCGGCTGCATAGTGCTTGAGAGAGACAGGATAAGCCGCGGTATAGAGGATATGGAGCTTATCAAGTCAAATTTCGAGAACAGATGTGTTCAGATATGTACCAATATCCGTTCAGAGCTTGAACGTCTCGATAAGCTGTCAAGGATAACTCTCGATGATGAGGTTATTCCGGTGCTTTCACTTCAGATACCTTATATCAAAGAAGAAATGTATAAAGACAGAATGTCTGTATATATTAATGAGACAGTATCATCGGCTGAGAATTTTAAGACGATTGATGAAAGACTCAAATATATAAGGGGGCGATTGAGCTGGAAGAGACTGTTTTCCGTTATAGTCACTGATATGAACAGCATAAGGCTGAACCTGTATAAGAGGGAGAGAATCAAGGATCAGAGCCGTTACCTAAGGTATGAGGAGGCTGTGGGAAGTACGGGGCAGTCACAGGGTATATACATTCAGTTCCTTGTGTCAATAATCAATTATATAGCAAGCATAAATGCAGGAGGCAAGGAGGCGGCTGTTCTCGGTAAGACCATATTTATTGACAACCCGTTCGGTGCCGCGAAGGACGTATATATCTGGGAACCTATATTTAAGCTTTTAAAGACAAATCATGTTCAGCTTATAGTTCCTGCAAGAGGTGCAACACCTGCCATTACGGGACGATTCGATGTCAATTATGTTCTCGGACAGAAGCTTGTCGATAAAAAACAGCAGACGGTTGTTGTCGATTACCACAGTCAGGTTGCGGAGCAGGAGCTTGAGTACGAAAGACTGAGCTTTTCACAGGAAAGTTTTGATTTTCTATAGATGCTGTGATACACTGAAATTATTGAAATTTGAAGAATGAAATTGCCTAAATACAATTCATTAGGTAATTGCGAAACTATATATTTGAAGGCGGACGTTGTACAAATTTAACAATTCACCGCAGGCACGCTTTCGCTACATGAATCACGCAACGGTACATAACGCAGTAAAATACACTGCCTAAGTACCGGCGGCTTCATAGTACCTGCTTGCGAATTTGTTAAATTTGCACAACTGTATATCGTCAAAATTGCGTTTCGCAAACGCCTATACAATTCATATATGAGAGGTGAACGTCTTGGATAAGTACGAGTTGACCATAAAAACGGAGCAGCTTGATAAGCTGGTCAGAAGCAGGGATTATGTATCAGCAGCGAAGGTTGCAGAACAGATTGAATGGAAAAAAATGAAGCAGTGGAGTGTCATGTCGAATGCGATAGATGCTTTTATTGCCACGGGAAAATATGATAAGGCAAGGAATGTCTGCATATATGCATACAATCGTAAGTTTGGAGGAAGGCGGCTTCTGGCTACTCTTATGGATATGTATGTGCGCATGGGAGAATATGAGGACGCGGAGGAGATATATCATGAGTATGTCGAAATGGCACCGAGGGATGTGACGAGATATATTCTTCTGTACAAGCTTAAGAGAGCCGAAGGAGCACCTGTCAGCGAACTCATTGAGATACTTCAGGATTATAAGGAGAAGGAGCTTGATGAGGAATATGAGTATGAGCTTGCGCTTCTCTACAGTGAGGCGGGAATGACCGACAGATGTGTAAGGGAGTGCGATGAGCTTGTGCTCTGGTTTGCGGACGGAGTATATGTCGAGAAAGCCTTGAGACTTAAGCAGATGTATACACCTCTTTCGCAGCGTCAGGCTGAGAAGCTTGCAAGACTTGAGAAGATGTCATCAATGGGAATCAACAGCTCAGAGCTCGTTGCAGATACGGCTGCAGACCAGACTGTGCCTGCAACGGAGAAGAAATATTTACGCGAGGCTGCGGCAACTGTCGAGAGAGCAGGAAGGGCAGAGCGGGGACGCAGAGAATACGAGGAACCGGAATTTGCGGCTGAGCCGGATAAAGAACCGGGTGAAGCGCCTGTCGTGGAGCCGGAAGATGATACTGATGAGCATATGGCACAGTCACAGTCTGATGATACTGAAGACGATGATATGAAAGAAGCTGATGGGACTGCCGCACCTTCGGAAGAACAGGCATCTGTTGATGATCTGAACAACACGACGGAGTGGTCTCCGATTGACATCAATATCAAGGTGCCTGATTATTCGGTATATGATACGAGAAATGTGCAGCAGGAACTCAAGGCCAATGTCGAAGAAATTATGGAGGCATATAAGAACAGGGAAAGGACCGAGGCACTTCGCGAGGCGGCAGAGCTTGAGGATATGCCGGATGATGATTCAGATCCGACAAAGGAGATTATAATCAACAAGCATCAGTGGCGTAAGTCATCAAGGAATACTGCTAAATCAGAGGATACACGGAAGACTCCTAAGCAGAAAATATCCGGGAAGGCTTCTGCTGACAGTAAGCCGGTACTGTCCCCTGACATGACGATAAGGCAGGCAGCGGAGCAGATGACCATTGAGCAGATGGCAGAGATTGTTGCACAGCTTCAGGCAGAGCAGGAGAGAAGAAAGAAAGAGGCTGCACAGAAGGATGATCAGATAGACGGTCAGATGGACATATCGCAGTGGCTTTCGGATATAGACGACGAACCGGAGTCAGAATACCCTGCCGACATGGAGAAGATACAGCCGACGAGAGAGATTCCGGTTCATGAGGTTGCGGCTGCACTTGAGGAGAGATACGAAGAACCTCAGGATGAAGCTGGGAAGGAGCAGTGTGAGGTAATTCGTGATGAGCCTGAGCAGGTGGAAGCTGAAACGGAGTTCGAGGAGATACCGGATGTCGATGAGCAGGAGGATGCTCATGAGCAGGAGGATGCTCATGGCATGGAGGACACACTTGATCTGGAGAAAGCTGTCAATGCAGGCATAGAAAGGATTATCGACGATACCGTAAAGAGTGCACTCGGTGATACGGCTGCATCAAGATATACGCTGAAGGAAGAGGAAAGAAAGTTCCTTGATAAGTATCTTTATATGTCGGGTATGGAGTGCAGACTGTGCAGATATATAGGAAATTACAGGGCAGTTCAGAACGGAAAGTCCGGAAATGCCGGAAATATAATGATTATGGGAAGCCGTAATACGGACAAGATAACATTTGCCGTCAATTTATTTAAGGCACTTCATGCGTTTGATGATGAGCGTGAGCAGAAGCTTGCGAGAATATCGGCGGATAAGCTTAATGAGAAGAGCTATGAGGCATATTCGGATAAGCTTGCCGGACAGACACTTATCGTTGAGAATGCCGGCAGGCTAAAGCGCGGACAGATTGTGTCAATGATGCGTGAGGGCAATGCCAATGCCACAACGTTCATTATTGTTGATGAGGAATACGAGATTAACAAGCTTTTTGCCGAAAATTCTGATTTTGCCGAGACATTCACGGGATGCTTTCTTCTTAAGCAGTACACGGTGAATGAGCTTGTCGATATTGCGAAGGACTATGCCGATGAACAGGGCTGGAGGATAGAGGATAAGGCACTTTTAAAGCTCTATCTCATCTTAAGCAGGCTTCCTAATGATGATATGGGAAATATTGTCGGAGTGGTCAAGGATACAATGGAACGTGCGGCGGAGCACGCAAAGAGCAGTGTAGGAAATAAGCTGTTTGGAAGATTTCGTTCTGCACTTGTCATAAAGGAGTCGGATTTTAAGGAGTCTGCTGCAGATGACGATGAGGAATATGATAGAGATACCTATGAAGATGACGATTACGACGAGGATGACGAATAGATAAGGAGGAGAAGGTAATGGCAGAAATTAAGGAAGTAATTGAGAGTGGAAGAGCCGTTCTCGGAATCGAGTTCGGCTCAACAAGAATTAAGGCAGTGCTTGTGGACGAGGAGAATAAGCCTGTAGCGGCAGGAAGCCATGAGTGGGAAAACCGTTTTGAGAACGGTGTGTGGACATACAGTCTTGATGATATATGGGTCGGACTCAAGGACTGTTATGCTTCGCTAAAGGCAGATGTAAGGGCAAAATACGGAGTTACTCTTAAAAGCTTTGCGGCAATAGGCTTCTCGGCAATGATGCACGGCTACATGGTATTCGACGAGAAGGGTGAGCTGCTTGTTCCTTTCCGTACATGGAGAAACAGCATCACGGAGGAAGCGGCAGATGAGCTGACATCTTTGTTTAATTATAATATTCCGCAGAGATGGAGCATTGCGCACCTTTATCAGGCGATGCTTAACAATGAGGAACATCTTCCGCGTATAGACTATATGACAACACTTGAAGGCTTCATACATTGGAAGCTGACCGGAAGAAGAGTTATCGGTGTCGGAGAGGCATCAGGAATGTTCCCGATTGATACCTCGACTAAGAACTACAATGCCAATATGGTTGGAAAGTTCGATTCACTTATAGAGGAACGCAATGCGAAGGGGGACAGACCGGAGCTTAAGTGGAGACTTATGGATATTATGCCGGAGGTGCTTCTTGCAGGTGAGGATGCCGGAGTACTCACAGAGGAAGGTGCGGCACTTTTAGATGCTGACGGAGACTTGTGCGCCGGTATTCCGCTCTGCCCTCCGGAGGGAGATGCGGGGACGGGAATGACGGCAACCAACTCTGTTGCTGTCAGAACAGGTAATGTCTCAGCCGGAACAAGTGTGTTCGCCATGATAGTTATGGAAAAGGAACTCTCCAAGGTATATCCTGAGATTGATCTCGTAACTACACCTACAGGCAATCTTGTATCAATGGTTCACTGCAATAACTGCACATCGGATCTTAATGCATGGGTGAATATTTTTAAGGAATTTGAGGAGGCACTCGGAATTCCGGTGGATATGAACAAGCTGTTCTCGGTTCTCTACAATAAAGCACTTGAGGGTGATGCCGACTGTGGCGGACTTATGTCTTATGGATATATATCGGGAGAGAATATCACACACATGGATGAGGGACGTCCTCTGTTTGTCAGAAATACCAACAGTAAATTCAGCCTTGCCAACTTTATGAGAACTCATCTCTACACGTCGCTTGGGGCACTCAAGATAGGTCTTGACATTCTTCTTAAAGAGGAAGGCGTCAAGGTTGATTCAATAACAGGACATGGCGGGCTGTTTAAGACGAAGGGAGTCGGACAGAGATTCCTTGCGGCTGCGATGGATGCTCCGATTACTGTTATGGATACGGCAGGTGAAGGCGGCGCATGGGGAATGGCTTTGCTTGCTTCATACATGATACATAAAGGCGAAGGAGAGACTCTTGACGATTATCTTAACAACAGAGTGTTCGCAGGGCAGAGTGGAAGCACTATGGAACCGGACAAGAATGATGTCAAGGGCTTCGACGAGTTCATAGAGCGTTATAAGGCGGGACTTGCTGTTGAGAGGGCAGCGGTGGAGTCGATAATGATATGATACACAGACTTTTAAAGCCGATTAGGTCAAAAATCAGGAAAATCTGATTGCGGTGGGAAGGAGAAGGACATGTTAGAACAGTTAAAGAAGGAAGTATACGAGGCTAATATGGAGCTCGTGGAAAAAGGACTTGTAATCTATACCTGGGGAAATGTAAGCGGCATTGACCGCGAGAGCGGTTATGTGGTAATCAAGCCGAGCGGTGTGGATTACGATGTGATGACACCGGATGACATGGTTGTCATCGACCTTGAGGGTAATGTGATTGAAGGAAAGTACAAGCCGTCCTCAGACACGGCAACACATCTTGTGCTTTATAAGCAGTACTCGGAGATTGGCGGTGTGGTACATACACATTCTAAGTGGGCGGTTACATTTGCGCAGGCGGGAATAGACATCCCGGCATTCGGAACGACGCATGCGGATTACTTCTATGGCGACATTCCGTGCACGAGAGACCTCACTGCGCAGGAAATATATGAGGCATACGAGCTTAACACGGGAAACGTGATTGTCGAGACGGTCGGCGATACCGACGCGCTCGCAGTTCCGGGTATCGTGGTAAAAAATCACGGTCCTTTCGCATGGGGCAAGACTGCCAAGGGTGCCGTATACAATGCGGTCGTTCTTGAGGCTGTGGCTGAGATGGCATACAACACGATGACACTCAACCCGAGAGTCCAGAGAGTTCCGCAGCACCTTCTCGATAAGCATTATTTCAGAAAGCACGGAGCAAATGCTTACTACGGACAGGGCGAGAATGAGGATCACTGAGATAGATTGAAAGGATTGCAGGATATGTGTGAGTTCAAACTGGTAGAATTGGAATTGTTCAATTTCAGAAGCTTTGAAAATCAAAAATTTGAATTGAATCCACAAATGAATGTTTTTGCCGGAAAAAACGGTTCGGGAAAGACGGCGGTTTTGGAGGCGGCAGGCATTATGCTGGGGGCATATCTTGCAGCCTTTAAGACGTATGTTCCAAGTCGATTTGTTAGAAATATTCATCCCGATGATGTCCATTTAAAGATGTTGAATGCAGATAGAAAAGATATTCTCACAACAGGGGCTATTCCTCAGTATCCATGTAAGGTGAGCTGTAAAGCAAAATGGAGTGAACAGGACGGAGAGATAGATTATCAGAGGGTTGTCTTAAAGGCAGACGGGAGAACAAAGTTCGGCGGCTCGAATCCTATGCAGTCATTGGTTGTATCGTGGGAGGACACGATTGCAATGGCTAACCATGCGGATGAAAATATTGTATTGCCATTGGTTCTGTATCTCAGTTCTGCGAGACTTTGGAATGAAGATAATGCAACATCGCGAAAAAAAGGAGTTTACAGCAGAACAGAGGGATACAATCGATGTCTTGAGAGAAATAGAGGAATAGAGCAGGCATTTGAATATATAAAAATGCTTCGTGATGTGGCTGGTGAAGAAAATGACGGCAATAATTTTCCTGCATATACGGCAATTTTAGGTGCGGTAAATACTGCATTTAAGGATGAGCTTGCGCCAGGAGAACAGGTTATTTTTTCAACAAGGTATGAAAAAGATATAATTGCGTTAAAAAAATCCGACGGAACAGTCATACCGTTTAGTTCATTGAGTGATGGTTACAGAAACGTCATAAAAATAATATTGGACATTGCAACGAGAATGTGTATTTTAAATCCATATTTGCAGAATGAGGCTTTAAGTAAAACACCAGGGGTTGTTATAATTGATGAGCTGGATTTAAGTCTGCATCCGACATGGCAGAAACGAATTGTAGATATCCTAAAAACTTTGTTCCCAAGGATACAGTTTATCTGTGCGACGCATTCTCCGTTTATTATTCAGTCATTGGAGGATGGTGAACTTATTACATTAGATAAGATGGTTAACAGTGACTATTCAGGGGAGGGTATAGAGGATATTGCTGAGGATATTATGGGAGTTGATATGCCGCAATACAGTGAAAAAAGGCGCAAAATGTATGAAGCGGCAGATGCTTATTATAGGGCATTAAAGCAGGGAAAGACGCAGGAGGAGATGGAACGTCTGGAAGAGCGTCTTAATGAACTGGAAGCGGAGTACAGTGATAATCCTGCATATTGTGCATTGATTCGTCAGAAGTATACTGTAAGAAAGTGGGAAGTCGAAAAACATGAGACCGGTAAATAAAGGGGAGTCGCCGTATCAGTTTATAAAAGATTATAAAGATGCGCAGTCGTTTCTTGAGAATAGAATCGGGATATACTGTTCATATTGTGAAATGCCTATCATTAATGCACCTGAAGTAGAGCACATCGTATCTAAAACCAATGGCGGAGATAAAACGAAATGGGAGAATTTGCTGCTGGGTTGTAAATATTGTAACAGTAGAAAGCTTTCAATAACTACACCGATAAATGCAGGAGAATATTTATGGCCGGATAGTTATAATTCGGCGATTGCGTATACATACGATGGTGCTGTACCAAAAGTGGCGAAGGAAAGGCTGTTAAGGATTGAGCCTGAAGGAGAGATTTATAAAAAAGCCCAAAAATTATTCGATTTGGTAAAACTTGACAACATGCCGACACCAAAACAGAAGGACCGACGTTTTAAGCAGAGATATCAAGTATATCAATATGCTAGAGAATGGCTGACAGATTGGAATAAAATAAAAACCGCACAGGATGAAAACAAAGAGATTGCCAAAAGACAAATTATTAATATGGCATTGGTTTCGGGCTTTTTCTCTGTGTGGATGAATGTATTTGGCGAAGAACCAGAAATAAGATTGAAATTGATTGAGAGTTTTCCAGGGACACAGACGCAGTATTATGATGAAGATGGGCAGGAAAAAGAGATATTAATAGTTGAAGATACATAAATAAAATATTTTAAGAAGCATGACGGCTTTGGGATTTATCGAAATCCCGAAGCCGTTTTTGTTGTTTCTTTTACCATTTTCCCCGTAATCCCGCTTTTGCCGGATATGTCAGTTGCCTGTGTGGGAAATGACTGGTATAATAATTAATGTAATTATTTATAAGAAGTCTGCTCGTTGAAGGAATGGCATGGCATTTTACATGTTTGGTGATTACATAAGAGAACAGAGAGAAAGAATGGGAGTTACACAGGAAGATTTATGTGAGGGAATATGTTCGCCGGGAACGTTGTCAAAGATAGAGAACGGGCGTCAGGGCGTGCGGCTCAATCAGTACATAGCGCTCATGGAGAGGCTTGGACTGCCTGTACAGCCGATGGGAGTGCAGGTGACGGAGGAGGAGATGAGGTGGCACAGAGTAAAATCGAAAATTCAATATACGACAGCGTTAGGAAACTGGAATATTGAAGAGGAACTTGAACAACTGGAACATATTAAGAAGAACCACACAAAGGAAGATAAACAGTTTATTCTATTTAACAGAGCTGTCGTGAACATGAAACAGGGAGAGAGCATTGACAATGTTATAAGTATGCTGCTGGAGGCAATGAGAATTACCTGTTCGAGATTTGATATAGACAGGACTGCCAGTGTGAAGCTGTTAACAATGGATGAAATTCTCATAATATCTAATATTGCAACGGCACTTAAAGCAAAAGGAAACTTAATGCAGGCAATTAAGTGGGAATATTTCCTAAAAGAATATATGGAAAATGAACAACTTGAATACGATGGCGTTGGCAGAATTTATCCGTTGGTGTTGTTTAATTTGTCTAATTGTCTTGGAGAATGTAACAGATTTGAGGAAGCGGTGGAACTTTGCGATATAGGGATAGCTTATTGCAATGAACATGGAAAACTGAACGCATATACTGAACTTATATATAATAAGAGCAGATACCTTTTTAAACTCAAAAGGGATGACGAGGCAAAAAGGTATATGCTCTATACATATTGCGTAGCCACGGTAAGAAATCATGAAAAGATAAAAGATATTGCTAAAAAATGTCTTGATGACTTAGGAATTGATACGGTTATATAGTCGCGGACAAGTCATCGAGAGCAGGGGGTTCATATAACAAGTCAAAGTCATAGTTGTAGTTAAAAAAGTGATTAGGCAGAGCAATGTTAAATAATTGAATGGTTAACATGATGCTGAATATAAGTACTTTGCATTTTTTCTTCATAGGAAACACCTCACTATTGTTGTTTATTATATGTGGCATAATTATCATATTGTAATGTACATAAAAAGAACATAAAGTTATAAGAAAGTTAAAACTTTCGCGTAACTTCATGTTCAAAGTGCCGAGTGTATGCTACAATGAATTTGTATTTGAATACATCGTTACAATAACTTATCGTCAATCGACATTAAGGAGGTAATTCCTAATGAACTTGTTGGCGAGATTACAGATATGGAGATAGACAATTTGCTTGAATCAGAGCAGGTTGCCGACGGCGATGTCATTAATATTATTGATGTCGGTTATAATAATGACAATGTGTTGCAGACATACAGAGGGAAAGAAGTCAGAACGGAGCTGACATGGGGAAGATGTACGGGAACGGCACTTGTTCCTACTAAATATTTATTGTACAGTATTGACCATGTGGTATCATAAGAACGGTAAGTACATAATGTAGTATCTGCACAATATATTACAGACTTATAAGGGTGATTTTGTGGTAAGAAGGAATAACAATATGAGTAAAGTTTTTAAATGGGTAATTGGTGTTTTATTTCCGATAATTGATGTCTGTATTTTTATTTTAGGAATTAACATGATTCTTGAATGTGCATCAGGATATTATTCCTCTAATTACCGAGCCGCGATTATTGCCGGTATGTTGATTTGTGTATTTGCGGGTATATGTTTTGTCGTTTATATTAAAGAGCTGCTTCGTAAAATTTTCTCATAATATTTATGATAAAGTAAAGCTCTGAACTTATCTTAACCCAAGGTATTATAATGCTTATTATAGTGCTTTGGGTTAAAGTGGTATACAGCTTTGCAAAGGAGACACCACCATGAAAATAACCAACCGAACAATCATATTCTTCGCGGGGGCGCGCAGTGCCGAGGAGACGGCGGCGATTATTCAGGACAGGGTTAAGCTCTATCTTGAGGAGGATTAGAAGCCGCAAAAGATTGTAATACCTGATTGCCAAAATATAAGTAAAATGCTAAAATCCAGATGTGTCCGGAGAAATATTCTGGGCATATCTGGATTTTTTACGAAAAATGGGAGTGAAAAGGTAATGAAGAATGAAAGCAGGGATTTGACAAAGGGACCGCTTGCCAGGCAGATATTGGTGTTCAGTATACCGCTTGTGCTGTCAAATCTTTTACAGGTACTTTTTAATATGTCGGATATTGCGGTGGTCGGTCAGTTCGCCGGTTCACACGCACTCGGAAGTGTGGGCTCAACCACAACATTGGTTACGCTGTTCACCACATTCCTGATAGGAGTGTCAGGCGGTGTCAACGTAATGACGGCGCAGTACATCGGCGCGAAGAAGGATAAGGATGTGCGCGAGGTAGTGCACTCGGCGGCGTGGATGTGCACTCTCATGGGAGTGATACTTCTCTTAATCGGACTTATATTTTCAAGACTGATACTTGAAGTTATGAAGACGAAGGAGGAGCTCATAGACGGGGCAGCATTGTATCTCAGGATATATTTTCTGGGAATGCCTGCTCTCGGCATATATAACTTCGGCAATGCAGTCTTCTCGGCAATAGGAGATACCAAGAAGCCCGTGTATATTCTTGCGTTTTCGGGTGTTGTTAATATTCTTCTCAACCTGTTTTTTGTTATTGTGTGCAAGCTTTCCGTTGCCGGAGTTGCGATTGCGAGCATCACATCGCAGTATATGTCAGCCGTGCTTATAATGATTGCACTTATGAGAGCCGATGAGAGAATACGCTTCTCATTTAAACATATTAAGTTTTATCAGGAGAAGGTAAAAGACCTCTTTAAGCTCGGATTCCCTGCCGGAATACAGAATGCGATATTCCAGTTCGCGAACTTGTTCGTGCAGGTTGGTGTCAATTCCTTTGATGCTGTCATCGTTGAGGGAAACTCGGCAGCAACCAATGCGGACGCGCTTGTGTATGATGTCATGGCGGCATTCTACACTGCATGCGCAAGCTTCATGGGGCAGAACTATGGTGCGGGAAATAAAAAGAGAGTCAGAAACAGCTACATTATAAGCCTTGCATACTCATTCGGAATAGGAATGGTCATGGGAATTACGATTAATATATTTGGCAGACCGTTCCTGTCGCTTTTTACCAAGGACAGTGCGGTTATTGATGCGGGAATGTTAAGGCTTAACATAATGAGTATTTCCTATGGATTTTCAGCGTTTATGGACTGTACCATCGCGGCATCGAGAGGACTTGGAAAGACGGTTGTTCCTACCTACATAGTTATAATGGGTTCGTGTGTGTTCCGCGTGGTATGGATATACACGGTGTTCGCGTACTTCAGGACGGTTCCGTCGCTGTATATTCTCTACATCTGTTCATGGACGCTCACGGCAATTGCGGAGTTCATATATTTCAGACGTGTATACAAGGAACGTATCGAGGTATTGTAATAAAAATGCTTTGACATTATCAGTGTATGGCTTTAAAATGACGATAGTGAAACAATAATTGTTTTCCGTAATTTTTTAATACTATGATACCGGGGGCAAAAGGTCAAAATATCTTTTGAACTCAACATCATACTATCAAAGGCGAGAGCAGAATAGGAGAGGTATTATGAAGTTTTTTATTGACACAGCGAAGGTTGAGGACATTAAGAAGGCGAATGATATGGGAGTTATCTGTGGCGTAACAACGAACCCATCGCTCATTGCCAAGGAGGGCAGAGACTTCAACGAGGTTATCAAGGAGATCGCTTCAATCGTTGATGGACCTATCAGCGGAGAGGTTAAGGCTACAACTCAGGACGCTGAGGGCATGATTAAGGAGGGAAGAGAGATTGCGGCAATTCATCCTAACATGGTAGTTAAGATTCCTATGACCGTTGAGGGACTTAAAGCTACAAAGGTTCTTGCGGCTGAGGGAATCAAGGTCAATGTGACACTTATCTTTTCGGCTAATCAGGCACTTCTTGCAGCAAGAGCAGGTGCAGCTTATGTATCACCGTTCCTTGGAAGACTTGATGATATCTCACAGCCGGGCATTGACCTTATCCGTACAATCTCTGATATTTTCATGAATTATCCTGAGATTGAGACTGAGATTATCGCAGCAAGCGTTCGTAATCCGATTCATGTAACCGATTGCGCACTTGCAGGTGCTGATATTGCAACCGTTCCTTACTCGGTAATCGAGCAGATGACAAAGCATCCTCTTACCACAGCAGGTATTGAGAAGTTTGTCAAGGACTATGAGGCTGTGTTCGGAAAGCAGAATTAATATAGAAAATAAGGAGATTTACTATGCGTGACAATATTGAAAAGATGTCTGTGAATGCCATTCGTGTGCTTGCAGCAGATGCGGTACAGAAGGCTAACTCAGGACATCCGGGACTTCCACTCGGCTCAGCAGCTATGGCTTATGAGCTCTGGGCTAATCACATGAATCACAATCCTGCCGATCCTAAGTGGTTTAACAGAGACAGATTCATTCTTTCAGGCGGACATGGTTCAACACTTTTATATTCGCTTCTCCATCTCTTCGGATATGGTCTTACCAAGGAAGACCTTGCTCAGTTCCGTCAGTGGGGCTCACTTACACCGGGACATCCTGAGTACGGTCATACGGTCGGCGTAGAAGCTACAACAGGACCACTCGGCGCAGGTATGGGTATGGCAGTAGGTATGGCAGTTGCGGAGGCACATCTTGCGGCAGTATTCAACAAGGAGAATTTCCCTGTGGTTGACCACTACACCTATGTTCTCGGCGGTGATGGCTGTATGATGGAGGGCATCTCCTCCGAGGCATTCTCACTCGCGGGAACACTCGGACTCAGTAAGCTCATCGTGCTCTATGATTCCAACAAGATTTCAATAGAGGGCGGCACGGATATTGCGTTTACCGAGGATGTAAGAAAGCGCTTTGAGGCATTCGGCTTCCAGACACTCGTTGTCGAGGATGGCAATAATATAGAAGAAATCGGTAAGGCTATCGAGGAGGCGAAGGCTGACAAGACAAGACCTACAATGATTACGGTTAAGACCAAGATCGGCTTCGGTTGTCCTGCCAAGGAGGGCAAGGCATCAGCTCACGGCGAGCCTCTCGGCGTTGACAATGTAGCCGCTCTCAAGGAGAATCTCGGCTGGCCTTCACAGGAGCCTTTCTATGTACCTGATGAGGTATATGCCAACTACAAGGAGAAGGCAGAGAAGGGGGTTGCAGCAGAGGAAGCATGGAACAAGCTTTTTGCCGATTACTGCAAGGCATATCCTGAGATGAAGAAGCTTTGGGATGAGTATTTTGACGAGGATGCGGCAGAGAAGGTTCTTACGGATGAGAACTTCTGGAGTTATGAGGACAAGCCTCAGGCTACACGTAACCTTTCAGGAGTACAGATTAACAAGTTAAAGAACATGCTTCCTAACCTTATGGGAGGTTCTGCTGACCTTGCGCCTTCGACTAAGACATACATGTCCGACATGGGAGATTTCTCCAAGGATAACTATGCGGGAAGAAATATGCACTTCGGTGTAAGAGAACTTGCAATGACGGCTATCGGCAACGGTATGATGCTTCACGGCGGACTTAAGGCTTTCGTGTCAACCTTCTTTGTATTCAGTGATTATGTTAAGCCTATGGCAAGACTTTCAGCTATCATGGGGGTTCCGCTTACATTCGTACTCACACATGACAGCATCGGTGTTGGCGAGGACGGTCCTACACATGAGCCTATCGAGCAGCTTGCAATGTTCCGTTCACTTCCTAACTTCACGGTATATAGACCGTGCGATGCGACTGAGACGGCTGCAGCCTGGGCTTATGCAGTTACTTCCAAGAATACACCTACAGCGCTCGTTCTCACAAGACAGAACCTTCCTCAGATAAATGGCTCATCTAAGGACGCTTTAAAGGGAGCTTATGTTATAGCTGATTCCGAGAAGAGCGTACCTGATGCAATTCTCATAGCATCCGGCTCAGAGGTTTCACTTGCTGTAGATGCAAAGGCAGAGCTTATGAAGGACGGCATTGACGTGAGAGTCGTTTCCATGCCTTCGATGGATGTGTTTGACCAGCAGAGTGATGAGTACAAGGAGTCTGTACTTCCAAAGAGTGTCAGAAAGAGAGTTGCAATCGAGGCACTTTCTGACTTCGGCTGGGGCAAGTATGTGGGACTTGACGGAGCTTACGTCACAATGCACGGCTTCGGCGCAAGTGCTCCTGCAGCAACACTCTTCAAGGAGTTCGGCTTCACGGTTGATAACGTGGTTAAGACTGTCAAGGAACTTTAAGGACTTGTAATGAAACAACTGCCTATTGCAGAAACACAGGCAGCGTGATTAAAATAACGGCAGGGGGCATATCATATTGGTGAGTGTCTCCTGCCTGTTGTTTTAGAATGGAGGATGAAAATGAAAGATAGTAAAAAGGAAGCCGCGCTGATACTTGGGCTTGCCTCAGTTATAGCGGTTGCAGCGGCAGTGCTTACCTGCGTGCTTCTCATGCCGAAGCTTAGAATGGGAAACAGACTTAAGGAGCTTTTAAAGGAAAATTATACATACAGCGCCGAGGTGTCCGTCGAGGGTATGGATTTCGGTCTGCTCGGCGACAGCCTCGAGGGGGAGCTTGCGGGAAGCCACAGCACCGATGTGATATACGCTGATGTCTCGTACAAGGGCTTTGAGTATCTCGAGGCGTATGTGAGTGCTGATGGAAAGGTGATGTTGAACGTCGAGAAGCTTTTCGAGAGCGCAATCGCGAGAGCGGAGGAAAAGACAGGTATTCCGCTCGATTTCATGAAGAGCAGGCTCACTGACCTGACTATCTCATCAGATCAGATTGAGGACATAACAGGCGTTAAGCTGGTGACTATGGCTGATGCCGGAGTTACACAGAATTCCCTTCAGGAGTTCATACAGGCTGTGAAGCTTCTCTCCGCCGTAAAGCAGGTCAAGGAAAATGATATGGCGGCAGAGTATAAGCTCCTCGGCGATGATGCGATGTACTTCATGCTCAAGTTAAACGATGGCATGACCAAGGTGTATATCGGAGTGCCGAAGGATAAATCGGACAAGAGCACATCATTCGTTGTCGAGTACACGGGCAATGAACCGGCTGACGGAGCGGATGCAGTAGTGTGGAAAATCAAGCTTGATTATGAAGTGGGTGATGTCGGAGAGATAGAGATACCTGATGAAACCCTGTCGAAGGACACGATAGAGATACTTAAGAAGGTGTATGGTTATCTGGAATAAATAGATATTAAAATTTAACTCGGTCGCGACCGAGTCGGATGCGACCGAGTTAAATTGATGCAACAATTTTGATTACATTGTGTATATGTATGTCTGTTATCTGTTATCGATATCCACCACGATATGTCTTGGCTGACCTGTAATCATGATAGGTGTGAGCTCCGCCTGTATGAGCGGGCGGATATAGTTGACGAGCTTTTCGCTCACGCCGCTTCCGTCCGGCTTAATCCATTCAACAGGGACCTTCTTTTCGATGTTGGCAATCTTGTGCACATCATAGAGGTCTGTTGTGCAGATGTAAGGGTCTTCGGAGACTCTCTTTAATATTACCATCTTGCCTGTCTCACCTTCAAAAGCAGACTTAACTGCATAACCGCCTACCTGATAAGCTTCGGTTATATCGACTCTTGATGTGAGATGTCCGGCACATCTCTGGAGGGTTGAGAGCTCAATCGCCCTTGACTTGCAGCCTATCTTCTCGCTTACAAGCAAAGAAAGGTACTTGGCTGTACCGGAGAGCTGCTTATGACCAAAGGAATCGACATACTCTGTGTGCTGTCCGTGCTCAAATACATACTTGCCGTCGGCTGTCTTGATACCCTCTGAAACAGCGACAACGACGGATTTTTTAACCTTCTGAATTTCTTTTATTTTTTCGATAAATAAATCCACGTCAAAAGGAAGCTCTGGAAGATAGAGTAAATCAACGCCCTCGCAGTCCTCACAGTGAGCGAGTGCAGCCGCACCGGTGAGCCAGCCTGCGTTACGTCCCATAATCTCGATGATGGTCACGTTCTTTACATCGTACACAAGACCGTCGCGGATAAGCTCCTTAGTAGCCGAAGCGATGTACTTTGCAGCACTTCCGAAGCCCGGAGTGTGGTCTGTGACGGCAAGGTCATTGTCGATTGTCTTAGGAACACCGATAAAGCGTATCGGGCTGTTCATAAGGATTGCGTAATCGGACAGCTTCTTGATTGTGTCCATAGAATCATTGCCGCCTATGTAGAAAAAGGCTGTGATGCCGTACTCGTTAAGTATCTCAAATATCCTGTCATACAGTGCTCTGTCGTCGCAGATGTCAGGGAGCTTGTATCTGCATGAACCAAGAAATGAGGAAGGTGTCCTCTTGAGCAGTTCCAAATCCATATCCGAGCGGATTTTCTCGCTCATATCTATAATGTTCTTCTCCAGAAATCCCTGTATTCCGTATCTCATGCCATATATTTTCTCTGCACCAAGGTCCTTGGCTGTCTTGAATACACCTGCAAGACTTGAGTTGATTACAGCGGTTGGACCGCCGGACTGACCTACAATTACATTACCTGCCATCATAGCCTCCTAAATTTTAATCCCGAATGGGTTCGTGCAATTGCACATAAATTCATTGTAGCACACAGGGTACACGCAGACAAGAATTGATAAAAAATAGACAGTCCGCTGGGACAAGGTGGGTGGACCAGACCCCTCTGCTGTTTTTTCGTGTAAATACACTTACCAAAGCCAAAAAACTATTATTTTTCATCAGAATACAATTTAAAATGTATTGACAAAAATAAACGGGGGGGGAGGTATAATTATTCTGCTTGATTTTTATAACGCATGAGGAGAATCTTGACATGGCAATGAAACAAATATTAAAAAAAATAAGAATGTATGTAAAACCAAAATATTTGCTCAAATCACGTATACGCAGGTGCAGGTGTTGTGGTAAAATAGCTCCTATTATTCAGTTTGGCGTTGATGACGAGCTGAGGAGATGCCTCTTCTGCCGGGCTAATGGAAGATATGAGTATATTTCAGAGGCAATAGATGAGCTTGGAAAGCTTGAAGGGAAAATTATTTTTGAGTTGGATGATAATTCTCCTCTGAGAAAAAAATTAAAGAAATACGGAAAGAATTATATACGTTCATTTTACTCCGAGAAAATACCATTTGGAACCGTACTGGAGGATGGTACCAGAAATGAAGATATTCAACAGCTTTCTTTTTCCGATAACAGCATAGATTTGATGATTTCAAGTGATGTTCTTGAGCATGTTGTGGATATAAATGCAGCGTTTGAGGAAATGAAACGTGTTCTTAAACCCGGAGGAAAGCATATATTTTCTATTCCTATGTATGATGGCATGACAAGACAGAGGGCTTCTATTGAGGACGGCAGGATAAAATATATTCTACCTGAGCATTATCACTGTGACCCGGCAAAGGATGGAAATGGGTTTATATTGGTGTTTTGGGATTATGGAAAAGATTTTGCAACAAGATTTTCCGATGATAGAATGCGGATTAGTATTGCAAAAGGACCATTCGGACCGGATGGCAAGATAGTATGGTGCGCCGAAAAATTATAAAAAAACTGTTGACTTTTATTTCCATCAAGAGTATTCTGAAAAAGACTTATGAATCAACAAACTATAAAAAAAGAAAGGAGACAGGCTCGATGATTAAGTTAAGAAATTTAGCAGTAAGAACATTAACAGTATATTTTATCGGGACTGCCTCGGATATACATACAGCATAGGAGTATGGGTGAGTATTGGGGATTATATAACATGATGGGGTTATATAATATTTGATACAGCTTAGATTATTTGCATGAAGTTAAGCCGTATGGTCGTTTCGACTATGCGGCTTTTTTGCATGCTTAAGAGCGGGATTGATTTTCCGCAAAAGCAATGCAGAATAATTTCATGTGTATGTATTTTCGTGGCAGAAGAAGGGCAGCAGGCTTAAAGATATAAAAGGCTGCCGGACAGGATGGGAACACGCATAGGGCAGTGTTTTCGATAATAATATGTCACTACAGTGTGGCAGAGAGGGAGGTAATTTATGAAGTTGAGAAACTACATCGCAAGAAGCTGGTATATGTACCTGATTGCGCTTGCTGCGATGGTATGCAGTATCGGTCTTGACATGATATATCCGTTCATAACGAGGTCGCTCATCGACGATGTCATTGTGGACGGACAGACACAGCTCCTCATGAGGCTGTTGTTCGGACTGCTCTCGATAGGATTTGCGAGGGCGGTGTTCCAGTTTGTAAAGGAATTTGTTTTTGACTATACCAGCATGAGTATAGGAAGCAAAATAAGAGTGGGACTGTTCAAGCACGTTCAGAAGCTTTCGATAAGATTCTTTGATAAGAACAACACAGGTGAGCTGATGGCGCGCGTGAAGGACGATGTCGACAATGTCTGGAATGCACTCGGATATGTCGGAATGTTAGCTATTGAATGCACAATTCACACAATAGGCGTGCTTGTCTGCATGATAAGCATAAGCCCTGTGCTCACAATCATTCCGATAGTCATCATGCCTATTGTGGCGTACCATGCGGTTGCACTCGAGAAGAAGATAGGCAAGGTGTACGATGATCTGTCGGAGGAGAATGCGGCACTCACGACGGTTGTTCAGGAGAATCTCACGGGTGTGCGCGTCGTCAAGGCATTTGCGAGAGAGGATTATGAGATTGAGAAGTTTAAGAAGCATAATAAGAACTATTATGACCTCAGCATGAAGCAGTCAAAGATTTCTCTCAGGTACAATCCTAACATTTCATTTTTGACGAGACTTCTGCTGCTGCTCGTTGTGCTTGTCGGAGGTGGATTTGTAATCATGGATAAGATAAGCCTCGGCGACCTCGGTGCGTTTACCGAGTACGCGAACAACATCATCTGGCCGATGGAGATGATAGGCTGGCTGAGTGCCGATATGGCGAGCGGTCTTGCATCCGCAAAGAAGATAAGAAAGATATGGAGTGAGGAGCCTGAGATTGCCGATAAGGACGGCGCGAAGGACATCGGAAGAGCGAAGGGAGAGGTTGCCTTTGAGAATGTGTCCTTTAATATCAATGACACACAGGTTTTGAAAGATGTTTCGTTTAAGGTGCCTGCCGGAAGGACGCTCGGAATCATGGGCGTGACGGGTTCGGGAAAGACATCGATTATCAATCTTATGGAGCGCTTCTACGATGCGACCGATGGAAAGGTAATGCTTGACGGCAATGACGTGAAGGACATCACGACGGAGAGCCTTCGCCGCAATCTGTCGGTTGTCATGCAGGATGTGTTTCTTTTCTCCGATTCAATTAAGGAGAATATCAGTATAGGACGCAGGGATAGCATAACGGATGATCTTATTGAGGCTTCGGCGCAGTCCGCGAGAGCCGCGGGATTTATCGGTAAGCTCGGCGATAAATATGAAACTGTAGTTGGTGAGCGAGGTGTCGGTCTGTCGGGTGGACAGAAGCAGCGTATCAGTATTGCAAGAGCCATTGCAAAGCAGGCTCCGGTGCTTATACTTGATGACTCGACATCGGCTCTTGACATGGAGACGGAGTATGAGATTCAGAAGGAGCTTGATGCGATGAAGGATACGACAAAGATTATCATTGCGCACCGGATTTCCGCGGTAAAGCAGGCTGACGAGATTATTGTCCTGTCGGGCGGAAGCATTGCCGAGAGGGGAACGCACGATGAGCTCATGGCGATGAAGGGCATCTACTATGATACCTATAACGCACAGTATTCCGCTTCCAACTTTTTAGAGGAGGTGACAACAAATGTCGGTTAATTCCTTCAGAGAGGACGAGGAACAGAAGGAGGTATTAAAGCTTGACACGCTCATGCGTCTTTACCGCTATCTGCTCAAATACGGGAAAAAGATTGTGCTTGTGCTGCTCATAATGTGCGTTACAATCGCAATCAATCTTATTAACCCGCTCATCATAGAGCGTGCGGTTAACGTCCACATTGCCAACAAGGACATGAAGGGACTTATGCTTCTCTGCCTGTTCGGCGTCGGACTCAATGTGATAAATGTGGCAGGAATCAAGCTTCGTATGTACATGCTTGCAAAGATATCCAATCAGGTGCTTCTTGATATAAGGCAGGCAGTCTATGAGCACATTCAGAAGTTGAGCTTCCACTTTTTCGACACAAGACCTACGGGAAAGATTCTCGCGAGGGTAATCGGAGATGTCAATTCGTTAAAAAATATACTTTCGGACAGCGTGACAACGCTCATTCCGGACTTTATAACACTAGTGGCTGTTGCGGTCATAATGCTTGTCAAGAACCCGAAGCTTGCACTTGCATCATTTGTGACGCTTCCTTTTCTTATAGCTGCCATGTCGATTATAGAGAAGCTCGGACACAAGAGATGGCAGTCATTCCGCAAGAAGACCTCGAACATGAACGCATATCTTCACGAGAACCTCTCGGGAATCAGGGTTGTGCAGAGCTTTGCGGCGGAGGATGAGTCACTTGAGAGCTTCAGTGAGCTCGTAGATGAGCAGAAGAAGGCGTTTGTCGGTGCGGTGAGAGTGTCGGATATGTTCAGCCCTACGATTGAGATAAGCTGGGGCGTGGGCGGATTTTTACTGTACTTTATCGGTATAAGAGTTCTCGGTGTCGGAACGGTAGGTGTCGGTACGTTTATGGCATTTACATCGTATCTGTCGATGTTCTGGAGCCCTATAAGAAATCTGGCTAACTTCTATAATAAGATTATCACCAACATCTCGGCTGCAGAGAGAGTGTTCGATATCCTTGATACCGAGCCTGACATCCGCGACGAGGAGGGTGCGGTTAAGCTTCACAAGATTGAGGGAAGGGTTGAGTTCGACCATGTATCGTTTGCCTACTCTGATGAGCCTGATGTTATGGTCTTAAAGGATGTAAGCTTTAAGGTTAAGCAGGGAGAGACTATAGCACTTGTAGGTCCTACAGGAGCGGGTAAATCAACAGTTATCAATCTTATAAGCCGTTTTTATAATGCTACCAAGGGAAGGGTGCTTGTCGATGATACCGATGTAAAGTCGGTGACGCTTAAGAGCCTCAGAGAGCAGATGGGCATCATGACTCAGGATAATTTCCTGTTCTCGGGAACAATCAAGGACAATATCCGTTACGGCAAGCTTGATGCCACGGACGAGGAGATTATTGAGGCTGCCAAGTCCGTTCACGCACATGACTTCATATCGAAGCTTGAAAAAGGATATGATACTGAAATCAATGAGCGTGGAACAAGGCTTTCTAACGGACAGAGACAGCTCATCGCCTTTGCGAGAACGATGCTCAGCAAGCCTCAGATACTCATACTTGACGAGGCGACTTCGAGCATTGACACTCACACGGAGGCGCTTGTGCAGCAAGGCATAGAGGCAATGCTTGCGGGCAGAACTTCGTTTGTTATCGCACACAGACTTTCTACCATTAAGAATGCAGACAGAATATTTGTCATTGATGACGGACGGATTAAGGAGGAGGGAAGCCACGAGGAGCTTCTTGCAGCCGGGGGAGCATACTACAATCTTTACGCCGCTCAGTTCAAGGCACTTGCAAAGACCAGTTAATGAAGCAGCTTTGCTGCAATATGTGGCATAAGGACTATTGATAAGAAATGTTGTGATGGTGTATTCTTAGGGTAATGTTTTATGACATTACAGGGGCAGGAGATAGGAGGACATTATTAATGAAGTTTTGTACAAAGTGTGGAAGACCTCTTCAGGACGGTGAAGTATGTAACTGTCAGACAGAGAATGCACAGCCACAGGCAGAGAACGTGCAGGCTGAGAATGCACAGCCACAGACAGAGCAGCAGACACCGGAGGCTGCAACAGCAGCGGCGCAGCCGGCAGCTAAGCCTATCATAACCAAGGAGCAGGCTACTGAGATTTCCAAGGGCATGCTGGCATTCGCCAAGGAGTTCGTTAAGAATCCGGTTGAGGCGAGTGGGGCAGTTGTAGGTGAGCATTCACTTGCCACGGTTGCGGGACTTGTTGTGGTTAATGCGGCAGCGGAGCTTGTTTATAAGATTATAAGAATGATTGTATGGACAGCTAAGTATGGTTCCTACGGAATCGCTGACTGGCTCAAGGCAATATTCTGTACAGTCTTATGGTGGATAGCAATACCGGCGGCACTTGCAGGACTTATCTGGGTATGTGGAAAGTTCGTCCAGAAGCAGGAGGTCAACTTTAAGACAGCACTCAGTGTATTTGCTATACCGGCACTTCCGCTTTTGGTATTTACCGTTGTTAAGCTTTTACAGCTCGTTCTTACACACTCATTCTTTGGTGTAATTTTCAGTGTGATAACAACAGCCATCAGCGGTATGATGCTCTACCTTACAGGCATCGGTATTGTTAAGATTCTTCCTAGAGAGAACAAGAATTTTGTTTACTCAGTCGGAATTATCTGTGCAGGACTTTGGTTTGTAAATTGGCTTGTAACAATAGCAATTTTCTAATATAATATATGGAGTCCATAAGACTCTTCGTCATGCGTAATGCTGTGGACGAAGAGTCTTTTATTTTTGATAAGGAGGCAGGCTATGTATCTTGAAAAATATGAGCAGTATCTTGGAACCGGTGAGAGAAACGCACAGGGGCTGGATCTTAAGACCTTTCTTGAGGAGTATAATCCTAAGCTTTATGATACACCGGCTAACACGGTTGACAATCTTATTTTTACTTATGTGGAGGAGAACGGACATAAGAGACTTGGAAAGCTTCTGCTTATAAAGAGAGGAAACCATCCTTCAATAGGCTGGTGGGCACTTCCGGGAGGATTCGTTGATTTCAGAGAGAATCTTGAGGATGCTGCGTCGAGAGAGCTTGAGGAGGAGACCGGACTTAAGGGCGTGAAGGGCGTTCAGCTTGGAAGCTACGGGGATTACGACCGCGATCCGAGAACGAGAATTATCACCACGGCGTATGTATTTGTTGAGGAGGAGGGAAAACTCACCGCGACGGCGGGGGATGATGCTGCGGATGCAGGCTGGTTCTCAATGCGGGTTGAGAAGGCGGGAGAGGCTGCTGACAGCACTCCTGAGGTAAGAAAAGAATTTTTTGATATTGGATTTGAATGCGGGGACATTCGCCCGACGGCGAGAGTTCTTGTGACAACGGACAGCAGACATCTGCTTGTGAAGAAGGACTATAAGATAGTGAGCAATAACCTTATATCGGCGGATCATGCGGCGATTATTCTCAATGGATATGACTATGTGACTGAGCATCTGAAATGAAAGTGACTGCACAGACATTAAAATTGCTTATGAGTGAGGATTGATTATGGAGAAAAAGAAAGTAGTCGTTATCGGACATAAGAACCCGGACACGGACTCTATCTGTTCGGCAATAGCATATGCCGGACTCAAAAATATAATTGATGCTGAGACAGAGTATGTACCGCTCCGCGCAGGGCAGATTAATGAGGAGACACAGTATGTCCTGAAGCAGTTTGGCATGAGCGCGCCTCAGTATGTCACGGATGTAAAGAGTCAGGTAAAGGACATTGAGATTCGAAAAATTGACGGGGTTGACAGAAACATCTCGATAAAGGCGGCATGGAAGCTTATGAGGGACATGGGAGTTGTAACACTTCCGATAACCAAGGACAATAAGCTTGAGGGACTTATAACAATTGCGGATATTGCGACATCTTACATGGATGTGCACGACAGCACAACGCTGTCTACGGCGAGAACGGTGTGCAGAAATATTGTCGAGACGCTTGACGGTGAACTCATAATAGGAGATGAGCATCATGTGTTTGACAGAGGAAAGGTGCTTGTTGCGGCGGCAAATCCGGACCTTATGGAATCATATATAAAGATGGGGGATATAGTAATTCTCGGAAACCGCTATGAGTCACAGCTCTGTGCGATTGAGATGCAGGCAGGCTGTATTGTTGTGTGCGAGGGTGCCCCGGTCTCGATGACCATAAAAAAGCTTGCTGTTGAGAATCATTGTACAATCATAAGCACGCCTCATGATACGTTCACGGCGTCAAGACTCATAAATCAGTCTGTGCCTATAAGTTTTTTTATGAGAACTGAGGGCCTTATAACCTTCAGTACCGAGGCGTACACTGATGAGGTGCGCCAGGTAATGGCTAAAAAAAGACACCGTGACTTCCCGGTTCATGACGAACAGGGGCGCTATATAGGAATGATTTCCAGAAGAAATCTTCTCGGGATGGGCAAAAAGCAGATTATAATGGTCGATCATAATGAAGCTAAGCAGGCTGTCGATGGAATAGATCAGGCAGAAATTCTTGAGATTATAGACCATCATAAGCTTGGTGCGGTTGAGACTATGAATCCTGTATTTTTCCGCAATCAGCCGCTTGGATGTACGGCGACAATCATATATCAGATGTACAATGAGAACCATGTGGATATAGACAAAAAGACAGCAGGGCTTATGTGCTCGGCAATACTTTCGGATACACTTATGTTCCGCTCGCCGACCTGCACGCCTGCTGATGTGGCGGCGGCGAAGGCACTTGCAGGAAAGGCGGAAATAGATATTGAGGAGTATGCTGTAAAGATGTTCCGTGCAGGAAGCAATTTAAAGGACAAAACCCCGCAGGAGATTTTCTCACAGGATTACAAGAAATTTTCTGTAAATGACATTAACTTCGGAGTCGGACAGATATCGTCGATGGATGAAGAAGAGCTGCTTGACATTAAAGATAAGATTATGCCGTACATGAAGGAACAGCTTGCAAGCCAGGGTATTAACATGATTTTTTTCATGCTCACGAACATGATCGCGACGGAGACACTTCTCATCGCACTCGGCAATGGAGCCGGTGATGTGATTGAGAACGGATTTGATGCTCCGAAGCTTGAGGATGGCGTGTACAGGCTTGAGGGTGTGGTATCACGTAAAAAACAGCTCATTCCGGAGATTCTGACGGTTTTGTCAAATGAATAATTTAGAAAAGGAAACATATATGGGAAAGATAAGCTGGAAGCCGGGCAATATGCTCTACCCTGTTCCTGCGGTGATGGTGAGCTGCGGCAGGGAGAACGAAAAAGCGAATATTATAACGGTTGCATGGGCAGGGACGACGAATACCAATCCCGCCATGGTGTCAATATCCGTAAGACCTGAGAGATATTCCTATGATATTATCAGGGAGACGGGTGAGTTCGTAATAAATCTCGTCACCAAGGAGCTTGTGTATGCCACGGATTTTTGTGGAGTGCGTTCGGGACGGGACGTGGATAAATTTGCCGAGATGAAGCTTCATGAGGCAGAGTCTAAGGAAGTTAAGGCACCGGGAATTATGGAGAGCCCGGTGAATATTGAGTGCCGTGTTGTCAGCGAGCAGCCTCTCGGAAGCCACACGATGTTCCTTGCCAAGGTTGTAAATGTCAATGTAGATGACAGATATATGGATGAGAACGGAAGATTTAACCTCAATGCGTCGGGGCTTGTGGCATATTCGCATGGCGAATATTTTGAACTTGGGAAAAAACTCGGAAGATTCGGATTTTCGGTTCAAAAACCTGTCTCGGTCAAAAAGAAAAATCCAAAGCGAAAGGATGTTAAGAAGCATGAAAAAAGATAATGTCATACTTATAGGTATGCCCGGAGTAGGAAAGAGTACGGTCGGAGTGGTTCTCGCAAAGATTCTCGGTTATCACTTCATAGATACTGACCTTGTTATTCAGGAAAAGGAGGGAAGACTTCTGAAGGAAATAATTGCCGCCGAAGGCAATGACGGATTCCTGCATATAGAGGACAGAATAAACGCAGAGCTTGAGGCGGAACATTCCGTGATTGCACCGGGTGGAAGCGTTGTATACGGCGGAAATGCCATGAGACATTTCAAGGAAATAGGAACGGTTGTATATTTAAAGGCCTCCTATGAGATGATTAACGAGAGATTGTCCAACCTTGAGGGGCGCGGCGTAGTGTTAAAGGAGGGTCAGACACTTAAGGACCTGTATGATGAGCGGTGCATTCTGTATGAAAAGTATGCTGATTTTACTGTTGACGAGCAGGGAAGAAATCTTGCAGATACAGCGAGGGCGGTTGCATCCTTAGTGAGAGCTTAGTGGAAAATATTAACAAAAATATTCAAATGTTTGTAACAATTTGTAACAATATGCGTAAAAAATATCCTGTTTTTTATAAAAAAATCTTTACAAATCAAGGAATTCTTGGTAGTATGTATTTGTTACAAAATTGTTAAGTAAGTTCTTACATTTTTTGGAGGATGATATGAAGTTTACCAGGCAGTACAGAAAATTGAAGAATATTTATCTGAAGGTTGCAGTAGCTGCTTGCTTATTTGTTATATTTGTTATACCATTTGCAACACGTTTTACATCTCCGGTACAGGCGGAGGTCAGCAGCCGGATGGCACAGGGAACGGCAGGATACACGGTTGTGTTCAATGGAACACCGGTTGCGGTTACTGACTCGGAGGATGCTGCAAGGACAGCACTTCAGGCGGTCAGAAACAGACTTAATGAAGAACATGGAACGATAGTTTACGCGGACACGGATCTTGAGGTCTACGCAGACGAGAACGTTACGGGAAAGCTTCTTGATGAGACAGAGCTTGAGAACGTATTATATAATGTGGTATCTGCCACGGCATTCGTTCCTGATAATATGGCATATACAGTTCGTATCGATGATTTTATGGTTACGGTAAGAAGCGAGGCAGATGTTATTGCACTGTTAGAGTCTGCCAAGAACAGAATTGCCGGAGAAGCTGCCGAGGGCTTTCAGGTTGAGCTTGTTGACAGTACATCGAACGGAATGTCACGAAGAACAGTCAATGTGACAACAGCGGATATAGCTATGAATGAGGCGGCGAAGGTTCTTGCAACAATCGACGGAACGGACACGGTACAGGTTACGGATGAGACGGTATTTGAGGACGGAGTTCTCTATGTTGGCTTTGCCGAGAATGTTGAGGTTATTGAGACAAGCGGTAACGCCAATGAAGTTATGACCGTTGAGGAAGCACTCGAGGAGATAACCAAGGAGAAGGCTGAGAAGGGCACCTACGAAGTAGTTCAGGGTGACTGCCTTACAGCCATTGCAGATAAGACTAATATTTCTCTTGATGAGTTATATGCTCTCAATGAGAACCTTGATGAGAACAGCGTGATTATGCCGGGCGACCTTCTCACAATCACGGTTCCTACACCGGAGATTTCGATTGTGGTTAAGGAAGAGGTTACTTACAGCGAAGAGTATCAGGCGGATGTTGTATATATTGACAATAACGGCATGTATCAGGGACAGCAGAATGTGGTTACACAGGGAACACCGGGATACAGAGAGGTTATAGCTGTTGTGAGTTCCTCGAACAGAGTTGAGTATGACAGAGAGATTATCTGCCAGACGATAATCACTGAGGCTACACCTACAGTGATTGAGAGAGGAACGCTTATTCCTCCTACATTTATCAATCCGGTAAGCACAATGCAGATTACTTCTGACTATGGCTACAGAGTCCATCCTGTATCAGGTCAGGTTGGAAGCTTCCATTCAGGTATTGATTTATATGTACCGATGGGAACGGCTGTCAAGGCTTCATGTGGTGGTACGGTAACACTTGCAGGCTGGAACGGCGGATACGGCTGGTGTGTTGATATCAGTCATGGAAATGGAATTACAACAAGATATGGTCACTTAAGCTCGATAGAGGTATCTGTCGGACAGACAGTTTCACAGGGACAGAGAATAGCTCTTTCAGGTGCGAGTGGTAATGTAACAGGACCACATCTCCACTTTGAAGTTCTGCTTTGGGGTAATTCACAGAATCCTAAGAATTATTTGAACAAGTAATACGCATAATATAGAGCAGAGGGAGAAATATCTTCCTCTGCTTTATTAATTTAACGGTAAATCGTATTATCTAAAAATAGCCTTTACAAAAACAGCTTTTATGCTATAATAGGATAGATATAGTGCGAAAACCAATGTTTAAGCGGGTACGAATATGACATTTGACATAGAGGTATGTGATGGAACAGTATGTGATTAAGGGTGGTAATCCCTTAAGTGGTGAAGTGAATATTATCGGAGCTAAAAATGCGGCACTTGCAATTATTGCTGCGGCAATTATGGCGGACGAGACAGTGACTATAGAGAATGTTCCGGATGTGAGTGATATACAGGTGCTTTTGGGCGCTGTGGCAAGTATTGGTGCAGTTGTTGACCGTGTAGACAGACACACATTCAGAATTAACGGCGCTCTTATCAATACGACAATTGTGGACTATGAAAAAGCTAAGAAGATTAGAGGTTCATATTACCTCCTCGGTGCTCTTCTTGGAAAATACAAGGATGCACATGTCGCGTTTCCGGGAGGCTGTAATATCGGAACAAGACCGATAGACCAGCATATCAACGGCTTTAAGGCGATGGGGGCTGAGGTAGATACGGCATACGGAATGATTACGGCAACGGCGGACAGGCTTGTGGGAAGCCATATATACCTTGATATGGAGTCTGTTGGCGCGACAATCAACATTATGCTTGCAGCAACGCTTGCTGAAGGAAGCACAATAATAGAGAATGCAGCTAAGGAGCCGCATGTGGTCGATGTTGCCAATCTTCTTAACTGCATGGGTGCAAATATCAAGGGTGCAGGTACGGATGTCATAAGAATTAAGGGTGTCCAGAAGCTTCATGGAGCAGCTTACTCGATTATTCCGGATCAGATAGAAGCTGCCACGTTCATGTGCGCCGCAGCCGCCACGGGGGGAGATGTTCTGATCAAGAATGTTATTCCTAAGCATTTAGAGGCTATCACGGCTAAACTTACACAGATAGGCTGCGAGGTGTCCGAGTTCGATGATGCCGTGCGCGTTGTCGGTTATCGCAATATGAAGTATACCAATGTAAAGACTCTTCCTTATCCCGGATTTCCGACGGATGTACAGCCTCAGATAACGGTTGTCCTTGCGCTTGCGAAGGGAACCAGTATCGTTACAGAGGGAATCTTCGAGAACAGATTTAAGTATGTCGATGAGCTTGCTAAGATGGGAGCTGACATCACTGTAGAGGGTAACACAGCCATTGTAAAGGGCGTTGAGAGATATACAGGCGCAGAGGTTACAGCTCCGGATTTGCGCGCCGGAGCGGCTCTTGTGCTTGCAGGACTTGCAGCAGACGGAGTTACGATAGTTGATGACATCAAGTATATTTTAAGAGGATATGAGGACTTTGATATCAAGCTCAGAGAGCTTGGAGCTAAGATTGAGTATGTGCAGAGCGAAAAAGAGATTCGTAAGTTCGTGCTCAAGACATCATAACGGAATTGCGATTATAGCAGTAAAAAAGAGTTACAGCTTCAATTTGAAACTGTAACTCTTTTTTTACGGTGTATAACACCGATTATTCTTCTCTGAGCTGGAACTTGGAAACGAGCTCCTTAAGAGTCTCTGACTGTGCGGAGAGCTCCTCGCTTGTAGCAGATGTCTCCTCTGCGGAAGCGGAGTTGCTCTGTACAACCTCAGAAATCTGCTCTATAGCCTTCTCGATTTCCTCGAGCATACGAGCCATGTTCTTGGAATCCTCATTGGATGCCTCTGCTGCAGAAGCGAATATCTTCATACTCTCAAGGATATCGTTGAGTACTGCAACAGTCTTCTTCGTGATTGCGTTGCCGTTCTTAACTTCCTGAATAGACTTTGCAATAAGCTCTCTTGTGTTGACTGCTGACCTGGCACTGTCATCTGCAAGCTTACCGATCTGGTCAGCTACGACACCGAAACCTCTTCCGGCATCGCCTGCCCTTGCTGCCTCAATGGAAGCATTGAGTGAGAGGAGATTAGTCTGCGATGCGATGTCTTCAATATCTCCGATAATATTCTGAATCTCAAGTGATGTCTCACTGATACGCTGCATAGCCTCAGTGAGTTCTGCAAGGTCTGCCTGGCTCTTGGTTGCGTTGTCCTGAGCTTCCTTAGCCATTGTTGCTGCGGATTCAGCGGACTTGGCAGAGTTGGCTGCCGTGTTGGTAACATTTTCAATTGTAGCTGTGAGCTCTTCGATAGCGCCTGCCTGCTCTGTTGCACCCTCAGCAAGTGACTGTGCACTCTCGGCGAGCTGTGAGGAACCGATTGATACCTGATCTGAAGCTGTGCTGATGCTTCCTAATGTCTCATTGAGCTGTCTGTTAAGCTTTCTCATTGCTGTGACGAGGGATACGAATTCTCCGACATACTGGTCTTCAATCTTGGTTGCAATATTGAAATTGCCGTTGGACATCTCTGTGAGAATATATCCGGCATCTGTTACGATGGCGTGGAGTGCATGGCAGCTCTCCTTGATGTTGTTGGCAAGTGAACCAAATTCATCTTCGGATGTGTATGTAATGTCAACGTCGAGTTCACCGTTTCTTAACTTGGTTGCTGCTGCTTCAAGCTGCTCAACAGGCTGAATGATGATTCTAACGATAGCCTTACGAATCTTTGAGGAGATAATAATTGCAACTATAAAGATGGCGATGACCGCAAATACGGCGATAAGACCTACGACGAGGGAAGTCATATAATCCTTATCAGCGGTTGCAGAGGAATTATTACCTATTTTAATAAGAATGTCCTGAACTTTCTCGGTGAGGTCGTTGTATGTGCTGTTGAATATCTCAAGAGCTTCTGTGTTATTGTTGGCTCTTGCGAGTGTCATAAGCTCTGTTCTTGATGCATTTAAGTCTGCTACTGCGGTGTTGAGCTCGGTAATGATTGCCTTGTTGTGATAGCTGCTCTCAAGGGCCTCTATGTTGGTAACGACGTTGTTTGCATACTGGCCAGCGAGGTCGAGCTTCTCGGTTGTAGTTGCCGCGTCGTCTGTTGTCAGTGACCACAGAACCATCTTACCGACAACCTGAATATCCTTTCTTATCTCCATCTGGAGAACGTCGTTCTCGTATGCTGTTGTGTAAAAGTTCCTGAACTGAATCATAACGGTTACGAGTGATGCGATTGCTGCAATGAAAATTATCGCTGTTGCTATAAGAATGCTTGTAAAACCATAGCGAAGCTTCTTTTCAATGCTCAAGTGCCTGAGTTTTTCTTCCATAATAATGTCTCCTTATAATATTTTTTCGGGTTGTAAGTCCTAGTCTTGAAAAAAACTAGGAATAAAAGCCTAGTCTCTATACTATTAAATATATAGTAATAAAATTTAGATGTCAATGGATTTGCAAAGAAATGGAAAATAAAATACGAACAAGTCGTCTGAAGAGAATGACTTGTTCGTATCGTCTGTTATACAATAGCAACAATTTTAAGTTCCGGATGCTTGAGAAGGTCAATAAATTCATTTCCTATTTTTATCATCGGACGATATAGACACATAGAGTTAATCATCACTATCTCACCGACGCGGCCGTCACTCAGACGTGCATTATTGTGCAGGTAGGTGGAAGATATTCTGTTGAGGAATGTCATAAGGTAGTGAGGATCATACTTGTTAAGTCCCTCCTTATCGAACATCTCGATGACGTCAAACGGACAAAATGCACCGCGATAGCTTCTTGATGCAGTCATGGCATCGTATACATCGGCTATGGCAATAATCTTGGCGAAAGGAGTAATTCTTGCGGCGTCGGCATGGAAAGGATATCCGGAGCCGTCACAGCGTTCATGGTGGAGAAGACATGCCTCCTTGATTCTTATATCGAGAGGCTGGTTCCTGAGTATGTCATAACCTCTCTTTACATGCTCTTTCATAAGCTGATATTCTTCGTCGGAAAGTCTGCCCGGCTTGTTGAGAATCTCAGTAGGTATTGTGAATTTTCCAATATCGTGAAGAAGTGCTGCAACAGTGAGTACCTTAAGGTCGTCGCCCGTGATACCGAGCCACTTGCCAAGAATATTGGATATAAGAGCAACATTCAGGCTGTGGGTGGATGTGATATCGTCATAATTGCGGAGATTATGTATTATGTCAAAGATATGAATGGTATTTTTTGATGAGTTAATAAGCTCTGCTGTATCAGCATATATGGAGTTCGTATCAATCGGCTGACCGGATGCTATGGACTTCGTGACAACAGAAGTCAGGTTGCCTATTGAAGCCTCATACTCAGCCTTGAAATGCTTGAAATCCTCGCTCTTTTTTATCTTGTCCGAATAACTGTCATTGGATGGAGCGGCTGCCTTGACAGGAGCGGCAGGCTTCGCCGCCGGAGCAGGACTGTCATCAATCGGCACCTCAAGAATTGTATAATATTCAAGCTTTGATATGGTCGGTTCATCAAGCACGAAACCGGCAGGAAGGACAAGCTGTCCGGCCGGATTGTATAAATCCTCGGCAATTACCATTCCGGGTTTTACTTCAAATGAAAACAGAATCTTCTTAGCCATAAGTACTCCTTTGTATCTTAGAAATTATGTTGTACTTCAAGAATCATGTAATTTAGCTATAGTATACCATTTTTGCGTGACAATGGCAACAAAAAGCTATATAAAAAGACGAAAAGAAGATATTATAAAAATATATTTTATTGCAATATGCACTATTGACTATTGAGCCTTAATATATTATAGTTTATATGCAAAAAAAAGTTCATAGAAGATTTATCCCTTATTCAGAGTGATGGAGATACATAGGATCTGTGAAGTCACGGCAACCCCGTTTTGGAAGGTGCCAGCCTGAGCGAGATATGCCATTGCCCCGTATGCTGCATGATGCGGTGCAAATGGCTCGAACAATAAGAGGATTTGATTAGCATTATTCAAGTCCACTTATGTGGACTTTTTTTAATCCTATTAACTATTTTATTTTACCGTATCGAAAGGAGATTTCAGATGAGTTATTTATTTACTTCAGAGTCAGTAACCGAAGGACATCCTGACAAAATCTGTGACCAGGTATCAGACGCAATTCTTGATGCGATGCTTGAGCAGGACCCGATGAGCCGTGTGGCATGTGAGACACTTACCAATACAGGATTCGTTATGGTTATGGGCGAGATTACGACAAAGGCGAATGTTGATATACCTGCCATTGTAAGAAAGACCGTAACGGATATCGGCTACAACACATCAGAGTACGGATTTGACGGCAACACATGTGCTGTCATGGTATCACTTGACAAGCAGTCACCTGACATTGCCATGGGTGTTGACAAGGCACTTGAGGCAAAGGAAAATCAGATGACAGATGAGCAGATTGAGGCAATAGGTGCCGGGGATCAGGGTATGATGTTCGGATATGCTACCAATGAGACAGAGGAGTATATGCCTTATCCTATCGCACTTGCACACAGGCTTGCAAGACAGCTTACCAAGGTAAGAAAGGACGGAACACTTAAGTATCTTCGTCCGGACGGCAAGACACAGGTTACGGTTGAGTATGATGACAACCATAAGCCTGTACATCTCAACGCTGTGGTTCTTTCAACACAGCATGATCCTGATGTTACACAGGAGCAGATTCATGAGGATATTAAGAAGTATGTATTCGATGAGATTCTTCCTAAGGAGCTCGTTGATGAGAGAACGAAGATGTACATCAATCCTACAGGACGTTTTGTAATCGGCGGACCTAACGGTGACAGCGGACTTACGGGACGTAAGATTATCGTTGATACATACGGCGGATTCGCTCGTCACGGCGGCGGAGCCTTCTCAGGAAAGGACTGCACGAAGGTTGATCGTTCGGCAGCTTATGCAGCTCGTTATGTCGCAAAGAACATTGTTGCTGCAGGGCTTGCAGAGCGTTGTGAGATTCAGCTCTCATATGCAATCGGTGTTGCACAGCCTACATCAATCAACATTGACACATTCGGCACGGGAAAGGTATCCGATGAAAAGCTCTCCGAGATAGTAGCAGAGAACTTTGATTTAAGACCGGCAGGAATTATCAGAATGCTTGACTTAAGACGTCCTATCTACAAGCAGACAGCAGCTTACGGACATTTTGGCCGTAATGACATTGATGTGCCTTGGGAGAAGATTGATAAGGTTGATGCTTTAAAGAAATATTTGTAATTGTTTATATTTAATTTATAAACTTGCACATAATAATGTGGTACAATAGACGCATAAGTATGGCTTATGCGTCTTTTTTGTGCAATAGAAACTTCGTTCCTATTACACAAAAACGCTCCTCGCTATAAGCCGTCAGGTGATAAAGAGGTAACGGACAATGAAACTTAAAACAAAAATGCAGCTTGCATTCTGTGTGCTGTGCATAGTTCCGATAATACTTATTGTAGCGGTGCTCAGCCTCGGAACATACAAGCTAAAGACGATATATCACACCTATAAGATAGATATGAACACTTATACGGTAATGTTCAATCCCATGCTTGCATTCAACGCTGTCAATTCAAGCATAGAGGATGAGCTTGAGACTGTGAGGGATGCCAATCCGGATTTGCTGTGTGATTCGGATTATCTTACTGAGTACTGCAACGGACTTACGAATGATGCAACGGACATTGTCGTAAATCTTAACGGCAGGTATGTTTTTTCCAATTATGATAATGATGAGCTTGAGGATGAACTGTATGCGGAGCTCACCAAGATGGAACAGCTTGGACAGCTCGATGGGCTTCAGGGAGGAATGTACTTAGGCGGCAATCTGCAGATGCTTGTGAACAGAGTGCTTTTTAAGTGCAGCGATGGTAGAGAGGGAAGACTTTACATCGTGACCCATATAGAGCATATTGTCCCGCAGGTAAAGAATATACTTATTCTTTTCCTTATGTGTCTGGCAGCCATTCTTGTTGCGGCAAGCGGATGTATAAGCGTGTGGGTCTACAGAGGACTTGTCTCGCCGGTTAAGAAGCTAAGGGATGCGACTCACAATATCACGGAGGGCAATCTGGATTTCACGCTCAAGAATAAGCGCCACGATGAAATCGGTGAACTCATAGACGATTTCGAGGTCATGAGAAAGAGACTTAAGGAATCAGCTGAGGAGAAGATACAGAATGACAAGGAGAGCAGAGAGCTCATAAGCAATATATCCCATGACTTGAAGACGCCTATGACTGCAATCAAGGGTTATGTGGAAGGAATCATGGATGGCGTGGCCGACACACCGGAGAAGATGGACAGATATGTCAGAACGATATATAATAAGACAGTGGATATGGATAAGCTTATTAACGAGCTTACACTGTATTCTAAGATAGATGCCAACAAGATACCGTATAATTTTAATAAGATTAACGTAGCTGAGTATTTTGATGATTGTGTGAGTGAACTCAAGGTTGAGCTTGAATCAAGAAATATCGAGCTTGGTTATTTTAATTATGCTGATAAGGCGGCGGTTATCATCGCTGATCCGGAGCAGTTAAAACGTGTGATTAACAATATTATAAGTAATTCCGTGAAGTATATGTCACCGGAGCGAAAGGGAATAATTAATATCAGGATAAGCGATGCGGATGATTTTGTACAGTTCGAGATTGAGGACAACGGAAAGGGAATTGCACAGAAGGATGTCCAGTATATCTTTGACAGGTTCTATCGCACGGATTCTTCAAGAAATTCGGCGCAGGGCGGAAGCGGTATCGGACTTTCAATCGTGAAGAAGATTATAAGCGACCATGGCGGACAGATATGGGCGACAAGCAAGGAAGGAACAGGAACCGTAATGCACTTTGTGCTCAGAAAATATAAAAATCAGGAGAGTGGAAGCGATGAGTAAAATATTGATTATTGAGGATGAGGAAAGTATTGCTGAGCTTGAGAGAGATTATCTTGAGATAAGCAGCTACGATGTAACTATATGCAATGACGGAGAGAAGGGTCTTAAGGAGGCACTTGACAACGAGTATGATTTGTACATTCTTGATCTTATGCTGCCGGGAGTCGATGGATTTGAGATATGCAAGGCAATAAGAAACAAGAAGAATACGCCCATCATTATGGTGTCGGCTAAGAAAGATGATATAGATAAGATAAGAGGCTTAGGCCTTGGTGCCGATGATTATATGACTAAGCCGTTCAGCCCGAGCGAGCTTGTAGCGCGTGTTAAGGCACATCTTGCAAGATATGAGAGACTTGTCGGAAGTGCAATGCCGGAGAACGATATTATCGAAATCAGAGGTCTTAAGATTGACAAGACAGCCCGCCGTGTGTTCGTCAACGGTGAGGAAAAGACTTTTACAACGAAGGAGTTCGACCTTCTCACATTCCTTGCACAGAATCCTAACCGTGTATTTTCCAAGGAAGAACTGTTCAACAAGATTTGGGATATGGAATCAATCGGTGATATTGCGACAGTTACCGTGCATATCAAGAAGATAAGAGAGAAGATTGAGTTCGATACCTCTAACCCTCAGTACATAGAAACAATTTGGGGTGTAGGGTACCGCTTTAAGGCGTAAGCATGAGAACCCCAAATAGTTTCCGAACAATTTGGGGCGTAGGGTACAGATTTAAGGCGTAATTGATTGGTGATTTGATGAAGGACATAAGAGAACACATTATATATGAAGATGATGATATCTGCGTGTGTCATAAGCCGTCGGGAGTGCTGGCACAGGCGGACAGAGGCTTTTCGCAGGATATGGTCAGCGCACTTCTGACTTATGAGAGAAAAAAAGGCAGTAAAAATCCGTTTATAGCACCGGTGAACAGACTTGACCGTCCTGTTGAAGGGCTTGTGCTATATGCTAAGAACAGCAGGGCAGCGGCGGCACTGACTAAGCAGATTACACAGGGTGAGGTTGGAAAGTGCTACTATGCGGTGGTCGATGTGGGCACCGGCAGGGAGAAAGAGCTTGCGGACAGTGTGGGTACATGGATTACTCTGGAAGATTATCTTATAAAGGATGCCAAGACGAATATGTCGCGTGTGGTTTCGGCAGATACGCCGGGGGCAAAGAAGGCGGTTCTCGACTATGAGGTGGTGCAGCTTCAAGCGAATAAGGCATTGTTTCGCGTGACACTTCATACAGGCAGGCATCACCAGATAAGGGTACAGCTATCCGATGCGGGATTTCCGATTGTAGGAGACATGAAGTACAATACGAAGCCGTGTGACGGAACAGCGGCGGGCATGAGGAACGGTGATGTGCTTGCACTTTGTTCCTACAAGCTTAATTTCAGCCATCCTGTCACAAAAAAGAGAATGTGCTATGAGATTGTCCCGAACGGAAGCGGGTTTGCGGGCTTTAACATCACAATATAAAATACGCATAAATATCGGCGTTTGCGGACATACTACTCTCACGGAGAGGAGGGTGATATGGGCGATAGCGGTGTTGATAAGAAGAATTTTTTTAAAAACAAAAAGAGCATTATTGAGGGTATGGGAGTTGCAGCAGTTGTATATTTTATTTTCAAGTATATCATGCCGTTAGCAGCTCCTTTTATTATTGCCTTTCTGCTGGCGGCAGGCTTAAGCACACAGATGAGGTTTTTAAATCGCAGATTTCATATAAAAAGAAGCATTGCGGCAGTTATTCTCATGGTGTTCTGGGGAGGAATCCTTGCGGGGCTTGTGATGCTGCCGGGGGGACTTTTAATAACACAGATGAACAATGTCATAGACAATTATGAAAGCTGCTATTCATATATCAATGACATGATGTGCAGCTTCTGTGCAGGGGTTGATTCAAGGCTCGGATTTGTGCGCGGAACGACGCTCATGTATATAGATTCAGGGCTTGTGTGTGCGTTCGAGTCGGCAAAAGAGAAAATAATGCCGTCGATAATGGGCGGTTCGATAGGGGCAATCAAGGGGGTTATAACATTTGGCGGTGTGTTCGTGATATTCCTTATGGCGTTGTATTTTTTTCTCAAGGACTATGACAGGATGAAGGACAGTGCAATGAAGTCAAAGTATTCCGCTGAGTACGAGTTTTTCTACACCGGAATAGGTAGGATTCTTTACACGTTTATAAGGACACAATTTATCATTATGACGATAACCATGACAATCTGTGCAGCCGGGCTTTTACTGCTGCACAACAAGTACTGGTTGCTTCTCGGTATTGTGCTGGGGCTTGTGGATGCACTTCCGGTATTCGGTACGGGCACAATCCTGACACCATGGGCAATTGTGTGTGTGCTGTGCGGAAGATACAGATATGCGGCTGTGCTGGCGGCAATGTCTTTTATAAGCTATCTGGTGCGGGAATATCTTGAACCGAAGCTTATGGGCAAGGGCGTGGGAGTACACCCGTTTATGATGCTGGCAGCAGTGTATGTGGGGCTTGTGTTGTTCGGTGTGATTGGTGTGATAACGGGACCGATAGCATTTCTTCTTATAAAAGAGATAATATCCTATATACAAGCGAAAAATAATCAAGGGTGATTTTGTGCTTGTATCATGGCGGCAAAGTAGGTTATAATTATTCTGTTATTTTTCTTGCGGTTATTGGAATTTAGCCGAAAAAGGGGATTTATATGGTTTTTTCATCAGCGGTTTTTCTGTTTGCTTTTCTGCCGTCAGTGCTTATTATTCACACATTGGTGAGAAATACGACGGTAAGAAATATATTGCTTATAGTGGCGAGTCTCTTGTTTTATGCATGGGGCGAGCCTGTGTATGTGCTGCTTCTGCTCGCATCAATAGCACTTAATTTTCTGCTCGGAAGGTTCGTGTGGAGAAGAAAGCCGGTGCTTGTCATTGCAGTGGTTGCTAATCTGGCATTTCTGGTTGTGTTTAAGTATGCGGGCTTCATAGTTCAGAGTATCAACATGCTTCCTTTTGTCGAGCTGAGGGTCCCGCAGGTGCGGATGCCTATAGGTATCTCTTTTTATACTTTTCAGGCATTGTCGTATGTGATTGATACATATAGGGAGAAAGAGCGCGAGCCGGGAAGTCTCCTTGATGTGATGCTGTATGTATGCCTGTTTCCGCAGCTTGTTGCAGGACCGATTGTCAAGTATAACTCAGTGAGAGAGCAGCTTAAAAGCAGGACGGTCACACCGGAGAGGATGGCGGACGGTATACAGCGGTTTATAATCGGTCTGTCAAAAAAGATGCTTATCGCCAATGTGATGGCGTCGGCGGTTGATAAGATATATGCACTTGAGATGTCACAGCTTGACACGGCATCAGCGTGGGTGGGAGCGGTATGTTATCTGTTCCAGATATATTTTGATTTCTCGGGCTACAGCGATATGGCGGTCGGAATGGGAAAAATGTTCGGATTTACTTTTCCCGAGAATTTCAATTATCCGTATACGGCTTCGTCCATCCGTGATTTTTGGAAGAGATGGCATATATCTTTGACATCGTGGTTCAGGGAATATCTGTACTTTCCGCTTGGAGGAAACAGAAAAGGAAAGGTGAGGACGATGTTCAACCGATTTTTTGTGTTTCTGTGCACCGGAATATGGCATGGTGCGAACTGGACATTCATTGTGTGGGGTATTTATCATGGGATTTTAACCATTATTGAGACCGCTGTGGAGAGCAGAAGAAAAAAATATACCGGCTCAGCGGACAGCACCAATGCATCAAAGGCACTGCAGGGGGCTTTAGGACATATATACACGCTTCTCGCGGTCACAATAGGATTTGTGATTTTCAGAGCCGATACCATGGGGCAGGCAGCGGCGTTTATAAAGAATATGTTCTCATTTACGAAAACACAGTACGGATTTATGACGGCATCGTCAGTTATGAATCCGCTGTTCATCATAACGATGATGATTGCGGCAGCGGCATCTACGCCGATTTTGAAGATGGTACCGCAAAGAAAAGCTTCTCTTGCGGCGGGAAGAGTCTGTACCATAATATTGTATCTGTTGTGCATTATGGAGATTGCTGCAGGAAGCTATAATCCATTCATTTATTTCAGATTCTAGGTAAAATCTGTCGGAGAAAAGTGATGAAAAAAAAGAAAAATCTGACAAACTTTATATATATAGTAATCTTTCTTGCCATAAGCATTGTGCCGCTTTTGGCCTTTTCCGATAAGCAGGCGGCAATCGGCAATGAGACAAAGGCGGCTAAGCCGAGGCTGTCTGACGGAACGGAGCTGACTGCGAATGTGGATACATATTTTGCACAGAACTTCGGCTTCAGGAACAGGCTGGTATATGTTCAGAATGTGTTGAAGCAGAATGTGTTCAGGACTTCAGGACAATCGGAGGTTATCGTTGGCGAGGACGGATGGCTGTTCTATTCGAGAGCACTTGACGATTTTCTCGGAACAAGCGTAGCTGATGAGACCGAGGTTGAACGCATGGGTGCTGTGGTGCTCATGATGCAGAATTATGTGGAGAGCCGCGGCGGAGAGTTCATATTTTTCTCAGCTCCTAACAAGATGTCTGTATATGGCGAGTACATGCCGTACTATTATATAGAGGATGACGGTCGGGGAAATTACGAGCGTCTGTATAGTGAGCTTGTAAAGGCAGGAGTGAACACAGTTCAGCTTAAGAATACATTATCCCTGAAGAAGGCAGACGGTGTGCAGTTATATCATAAGCTTGATTCGCATTGGAACAATTACGGTGCGGCTGTCGCCTATGAAACCGTTGCGAATAAGCTGTCAGAGGTATATGGGGATGAATTTAAAGGGTATACAAGGTACAGCACCATGCCGTACAGCGTAAAAAACAATTTCTCCGGTGATTTACAGTCAATGCTGCTTCCGGGTTCTGGCAGGAAGGATGAACAGCTTGAATTTGATGTATCAGAGAACTTTGAGTACACGAACCGCTTCCGCGGTGTGGACGATCTGGTGATAACTACGTCAAATGAAAGCAAGGCGGTGGATAAGTCCGTTACCCTTTTCCGCGACTCGTTCGGAAATGCTCTCTATTGGTTCTTTGCCAACGACTATACTTCGCTCACGGCGAAGAGAGAGATACCGTACAATATCTATCAGGCTGCGGAGGAGTCAGAGCTTGTTGCGGTTGAACTTGTAGAGAGAAATCTTAGGAATCTTCTTGTGTACACTCCGATTGTGCCGTCATTAAATCTTGGTGATGGTTACTTTTCGGGTGCTGTTCGAGGCACAGCGGATTCAGACTGCACGGCGGAGGCGTCGGTAAGCGTTATGACAACGACGGACGGGCTTTTGCAGGTTGACGGAAGCTGTGATGCACTTTCCGGTTACGCATATATATACCTTGTTGTTGAGGGAAGCGGGACATACCAGGTTCTACCGTCCGAGAAAGGAGCGGATTTTACACTTTATCTTGAGAGTGATGATGCCGATATATTTAATGCGGATTTTGCAGGAAAGGTCTGCTCATTCGTGGTCAAGGATGAGACGGGATATGTAAGGATTCCTGTAAATGTCACTTTACAGGATTAGTTTTTTTATGTATACTTCAAGGACATAACAGAATTAAAAATATGGTTGGAGGACTATTATATATGAAGAAAAAAATATTAGCGGTGCTCATGCTTGCAGCAGTGCTTGTTGTTTCGGGGTGTTCTAAGAAGGACAGTGGTGGGGCGTTCGGTTACAACAACGGTGAGCTTATGCTGACACCCGGAGATAAGTTCAACGCGGAGGCTGGCAGCCTTGCGGAGACAACTGCATATATGGAGGCGGCAAGCTGCTATTTTGACGGACTTGACAAGGTGTTTACCTATGAGGGATATGAGGTGACAACCTTCCCTAAGGAAGATGGAGACTATATACAGGACATCAACATTTCATCCGAGACAATTAAGACAGATAAGGGAATCGGTGTCGGAAGCAGTCTTACAGATGTTGAGAATGCCTACGGAAAGGACTACACGGTATCGGGGAAGATGTACGAGTATTATCAGGATGATACAAAATATATGTATTTCTTTATTTTGAATGATGTGGTACAATACTACGGATACGGAATGGATGTAAAATAGTCTGTTTTGTAAGCCCGAAGCACAAGGCACAAGGCTATAGGAGGAAAACATGAAAAGAACAGGAACAAAGGCTTCATATATAGTGTTGCTCGTTCTAATCGGCACACTGTTGACAGCCGGATGCAGCAAGAATCCCGATGAGGGTGGCGAGATAATTTTAGACTCGACCACATCGGAAGCAGCCACAGAGGTTACGACTGCAGTGGAGAGTACAAGTGAAATAGAGACAACGACAGAGCTTGTGACAGATGAACCCACAACGCCTGAGGAGACAACAACGGCAGCACCGGAGGTTAAGGCTTGGGACTTACTTAACAATGAACCGCTTAACCCGACGACATCGGGCTATGAGGAGCTTGACAGGCTTATAGAGAGCTATATGGTGATGCTTAAGAATGAGGGAACAATAACGGACGATATGTCCAACTATCAGAAGGTTCACAGCATCTATGTATGGTTTATAAAGAGAATCACATACAACAGAGGAATGAATGTTGATGCGGGTAAGTATTCGACATCTGATCCCGCCACTACACCGGAGGAGGTGCTGTGGGCGACAGATTTGTTCAATACATATCAAGGCTGCTGTTACAATTATTCATCGGCGTTCATGTATATAATGAGATACTTAGGCTACGATGCGCATCTGCTCTCAGGTCAGGTATCCTCTTACAACGGTGGAATGACACCGCACTGCTGGCTTTATGTGAATCTTGACGGAACGGCGTACACATTCGATCCGGACGTTGATATGAATTATTATTGGCGCGGAGTGAAGGAAGGCAGCACCGAGGAAAAGACAGATACGCTGTTCTGCCGCAGAATGGAAGATATGGGTTACTTCTATACAATAGAGAAGTACCATGAGAACTGAAAATTTTTAAAGTGAAAAAAATTTTGGAGGCATAAAATGGCAAACGATAAGAAATTAGTAGAAGCAATCACCCCTATGGAGGAGAACTTCGCCCAGTGGTATACCGATGTGGTTAAGAAGGCAGAGCTTATGGCGTATTCAAGTGTTAAGGGCTGTATGATATTCAAGCCGGCAGGATATGCTATATGGGAGAATATTCAGAAGGAGATGGATGCACGCTTTAAAAAGGCAGGCGTGCAGAACGTATATCTTCCTGTATTTATTCCTGAGAGTCTTCTCGAGAGAGAGAAGGATCATGTTGAGGGATTTGCACCTGAGGTGGCATGGGTGACCCAGGGAGGATTAAATCCGCTTCAGGAGAAGCTCTGTGTAAGACCTACATCGGAGACACTCTTCTGTGATTTTTATAAGGATGAGATTCAGTCATACAGAGACTTGCCTAAGGTATATAACCAGTGGTGCAATGTCGTAAGATGGGAGAAGGAGACCAGACCGTTCCTTCGTTCAAGAGAGTTTTTATGGCAGGAGGGACATACCGCTCATGCTACTGCTGAGGAGGCAGAGGCAAGAACCCAGCAGATGCTTAATGTATACGCTGATTTCTGTGAGCAGGTACTCGCAATGCCTGTTATCAAGGGAAGAAAGACTGACAAGGAGAAGTTCGCGGGAGCTGAGGCCACATACACAATCGAGGCACTCATGCACGACGGCAAGGCACTCCAGTCCGGAACAAGCCATAACTTCGGCGACGGCTTTGCCAAGGCATTCGGCATCCAGTATACGGACAAGGACAATACATTAAAGTATGTCCATCAGACTTCATGGGGTACAACGACAAGACTCATCGGAGCCATGATTATGGTTCACGGAGACAATAGCGGTCTTGTTATGCCTCCTAGAATTGCACCTGTTCAGGTAAGAGTAATTCCTGTTGCACAGCATAAGGCAGGAGTCCTTGAGAAGGCAGGAGAGTTAAGAGACAGACTTGAGGCGGCAGGCTTCAGAGTTGATTTTGACGATTCCGATAAGACACCGGGCTTTAAATATGCAGAGCAGGAGGTAAAGGGTATTCCGGCGCGTATCGAGATTGGACCTAAAGATATCGAGAATAATCAGGCGGTCATTGTAAGACGTGATACAAGAGAGAAGTATGTGGTATCTCTTGATGTGATTGATACAGAGCTTGCCGGGATTCTTGATACAATGCAGTCTGAGATGCTTGAGAGGGCAAGAGCACATCGTGATGCACATACATACGAGGCTCATAGCTATGAAGAGTTCAAGGATATCATTGCCAACAAGCCGGGCTTCGTAAAGGGTATGTGGTGCGGAGAGCAGGCGTGCGAGGATAAGATTAAGGAAGAGACAACGGCAACCAGCAGATGTATGCCTTTTGAGCAGGAGCATATCGGCGATGTGTGCGTATGCTGTGGAAAGCCTGCGAAGAAGCTTGTGTACTGGGGGAAAGCGTACTAAGATTTCAATAATCAGGTGTCAAAACAGACGAATTTATACCTTGAATGCATAATGCAGTCTAATTTATGCTTATCGGCTATGTTGTTCGGAGCCGGATGTTCTAAGGACTTTATGAAGTGTTCTGTATATGTCTGCCAACGAAGCAAAGCATACATCCTTGTATGCATTGCTTCTAAATCAGAATCCATTCTGATTTTGGCAGGGTGTCGTGAAAAGTCCTAAGAACAACTAAGCTCCTCACAAAAATGCGATAAGCATAAATAGACTGCATTATACATAGAGTGGTTTATTATTGTGTCTGTTTTGACACCTGATTCTATTTGATTCAGAATGTAATGGCAGCATGGAAAGGGAGAGTGACACTTTGTTAAAAATAAGTCTTCCGAAAGAAGTAAAACATATAATTGATATCCTCACACAGAACGGCTATGAGGCGTATGCTGTCGGGGGGTGTGTGCGTGACAGCATACTTGGCAGAGTGCCGGGGGACTGGGATATCACAACCTCAGCTCTGCCGCAGCAGGTGAAGGCACTTTTCAGGCGGACGATAGATACGGGTATTCAGCACGGAACGGTCACGATTATGCTGGGGAAGAACGGGTATGAGGTGACAACCTACCGCATAGATGGGAAATATGAGGATTCAAGGCATCCTGAGAGCGTGGAATTCACACCTAATCTTGAGGAGGATTTGAAGCGGCGTGATTTTACCATCAATGCGATGGCATACAACGATGAGAATGGCGTTGTCGATATTTTTGGCGGCATTGATGATATAAGAAACCGGATTATCCGCTGTGTTGGGAATGCGCATGACAGGTTCACGGAGGATGCCCTGAGGATTCTGAGAGCCGTGAGATTTTCGGCACAGCTGGGCTTTGAGATTGATAAAGCCACCAAGGATGCGGCGAGAGAGCTTGCACCTACACTTGTGAAGATAAGCAGGGAGAGGATTCATACCGAACTCAACAAGCTTCTCCTGTCAGATAATCCCGATTATTTTTCGGTCGTGTATGAGCTTGGAGTCATGAAGGTTATCATTTCTGAGCTTGAGGGTGTCAACAGTGGTGACATTGACAGGCTTAAGGTACTTATTAAGAGGACGAAGCCATGCCTGCCTGAGAGATATGCGGCACTGTTGAGCGTTATCGGAAAAGATAAGACAAGAGCAGTGCTAAAGGGACTTAAGCTTGACAATGCTACAATATCAATGGCGGTCAAGCTTGTGGAATATCTTGGTATTACACCGGCTTTGACAGAGCCGCAGATGCGGCATTATATTAATGAGGTGGGGAAAGAGGATGCGCTTAGGGTCATTGACTTTAACCTCTCATTTGCAGATGAATCCATGCATGAAGAGTATACGGATATGAGAAAACTATGTGCGCATGTCTTAGAGCGGGGTGACTGCACAAGTCTTAAAGAGCTTGATGTTACGGGAAAAGACCTTGTGGATGCCGGATTCGAAGCAGGGAAACAGCTTGGAGAGCTTCTCAACAGTCTGCTTACGGAGGTGCTTGACAATCCTTCGCTCAATGACAGGAATTATCTCCTTGGGCGTGCAAAAGAACTCGGCAGACGATGAACAGACAGCTTAAAAGATTGCCCGTCCATATTCATAAAAGGTATAACCTCCTCATATTATTAGATAGCCCTTGGGCTAAGATGATGTGAGGGGGATTTTTTTGTGGCAAACGAGGTGAATGGAAGACCGATAAAACGATATACGGTGTATGAGATTGCCGAGAACGCTTTGCAGCATTTCGACATGAAGGGAAACTACATGGGACGGATGCGGGGGCGGCTTATGTACAATACCCGCTCCGGAATTGTGCTCGTGGGAGAGTATAGCGGAAGCAGGGAGCGCTTTGAGGCGAGAGCGGCGGTCAGGAGCGCACTTGCCGCGGAGGGAATAAGCGTGTCGTGTTATGTGAAGGACAGTGAGGGCTCATATTTTTATGAGAGCGAGGACTCAGCATTATATACGGTGTGCAGCTTCAGCGATATGGATGAGTGTGATGAGAAAAAATTGGAGGATGTCTGCACGGCTATGAGAGCACTTGCAGCACTGCACAAAGCGTTCGATAAGCTTAAGCTGCAGGAAATCGGGCTGAACGGAGAAGAATTTCAGATTGCAAGAAGCCTTGTAAAAGAGTATGATAAGCATAATAAAGAACTTAAAATGATAAAAAATTATCTTGTCGGAAGAAAGACAAAGACTGACTTTGAGTTGCTTGCCGTCAGGGAATGTCCCGGGTTTTTCGCGGAGGGGCTTGAAGCGCTTGACAGACTTAAAGCCTCCGATTATGAGCAGAGACTTAGTGAGACTGTGCAGAATAACAGGCTGTGCCACGGAGATTTTAATTATCATAATATATATACTGATGGCGGGGAATATCTCATTGCAGGTTTTTCGCAGATGAGGAAGGATCTGTATGTTGTGGATTTGTACAATTTCATGCGCAAGCTCATGGAAAAGTATGACTGGGACATAAAGATGGGGTATCTTATGCTGCGCGAGTACGACTGCGTCAACACGCTGTCGGCACAGGATGTGAAGATTCTTGGCGCGATGTTCTCATACCCCGAGAAATTCTGGAAGATACTCAACTATTATTTCAATGCCAATAAGGCATGGATACCTAATAAGAATATGGAAAAGCTGAAACTGGCAGTGAATCAGAACAGGATGAGAAGGGAGTTCGTGAGGACACTCTACGGCTGATTGTTATATGGAAAGGAACTTTGGATGAATAATAAGCTTCAAAACTTTTTTTTAGGAACACTTATTGTTGCGGGAATTGTACTGTGTGCAGTCCTGTTTGCATCGGAATCATCGTCTAAGGCGGGTAATGGTGCGGGCACAAAAAATACACAGAGTCCAAGCGGCTCCACGGCAGCTATCATAAATGCACCGACAACCGCAGTTGATTTGAGGACGGAGCTTGCGGTGATAACCTATGTGAATTCTGACACGAAGAGATTGTCCGTGAGAACCTACGAGGATGAGATTGATTATACATTCTATGTTCAGGAGCCGGCACTCATCTACAGTGAATACGGCAATGCGATGACCATGTCACAGCTCAATGCGGGAAATGTGATTGATATTACATTTGATACCGCAAGCAGTACAGTGAAGGAGATACACATATCCGACGGTGTGGTAAGGCATCTTGCCGTATCGGATGCGGCGGTCAATACATCATACAGAAGAATCACGATATATAACAAGAATTATGAGTATTCGCGGAATGTCGTGGTTGTGTCGGGAAATGAACTGATTACACCTGAACAGCTCTCTGCAAAAGATGTCCTGAATCTCTATGAGAAGGATGGAAAGGTAGTATCAATCGTTGTCACGAGAGGCCATGGTTACATAAGCCTTACGGGAGTGGATTTGTTCGTGGGCGGATATGTCAACATAGGAAGCGAAAATATTAAGACGATAGAGAAAAATATGATGATTACCATGACCGAGGGAGAATATAAGGTGTCGGTGTCTAAGGGTGAGTATTATGGAGCCAAGACAGTCACGGTTATTCAAAATCAGGTCACTACGGTTGATTTTTCGGAGTTCGTGGCCGATACGATTGAGAATGGCAATGTCCTTTTTGACATCAATGTCGAGGGGGCGAATCTGTATTTAAACGGCAAGGAGACGGATTACTCTGAGGGTATGCTCACGATTCCTGTCGGAACCTATACTGTGCGCGCAAGTGCCGACGGTTATGAAAACTATGAGCAGAATATCGAGATTAAAGCTGATTATCAGAAGGTTAACATTAACCTCAAAAAGATAGAGGAGAGTAAAAGCACCACGCAGAAGACGACAACTGCATCAACGGCTGCGTCAACTGAGACATCAGGTGCCCGGACGGAGGAGAACACAACCATAGTGAGTACTAAGAACCGCGTGTATATCGACGGTCCTACCGGTGCCATAATATATTTTGACGATTCATATCTTGGAGTTGCACCGCTTGACTTTGCGATGGTTACGGGACAGCATACATTTATCGTGGTCAGCGGAACCACCGTCAAGAGCTATACTGTCAACCTCGTTGAAGGTGCTGACGATGTGAGGTATGATTTTACAAATAAGACCTCCAATTAAGCTGTGAACGGAATATTTTTATACGGCATCGGCATACAATGACTTGAAAGAGCAATTGTGGCAGGATGGTAACATGAAAAAAAGAATATTATCGGCACTTATGATTATGATGACCGCCATCGGAATGGTGTTTATGTCGGGCTGTGGTAAGGCTGGGAAGGAGGCAGAGCTTGTGCCTGTCGACTTTACCGTGGTGAGCTTTGATGACATACCAAAGGAGCTTACGGCTGAGATTGAATCGAAAAAGAGCGAAGATTTCAGAATTACATACTCGGCTGACGGCTGGCTGTACATAGCGAGAGGTTATGGAATGCAGAACAGCGGCGGTTATTCGATAGCAGTGAAGGAAGTGTCGATGGCTGACAATGCGGTATATTTTGACTCGGAGCTTATCGGACCGAAACAGGGCGAGGCGGTCAATAAGCTTGCCACATATCCGTATGTGGTCGTTAAGCTTGAGGATGCCGGACAGAGCGTGGTGTTCAGATAAAAATAGCATAAAGGAATCAAATCCCTCATATTATATACATATAAATATATGATATGGGGGATTTTTTGTGGAGATAGTTCGGAAAAATATAAGCATGAACCATATCTGCGGGAAGGCGGAGGCTCAGGTTACATTAGATGATGATTTTATAGTGCCGGACAGTAAGCCGGATATATTAAAAAAGATAACCGATTGCGGTGAGATTGTCATTGAAGGACTGAAGGCGGGGGATGGCAGGGCATCCGTCAATGGAAAGCTCAAATTCTCCATGCTTTATCGAACGGACGGAGCGGGTATGCCGTTTGATTCCATGGATGGCAGCATTGATTTTGGGGAGACCGTGAGCGTGCCGGGGCTTACAGCAGGCGATACGATAAAGTGCAGTGCGTCTCTTGACGATTTGAGCATCAATATTATCAATGGAAGAAAGATAAGTGTGTCGGCAATAATTGCGCTTGAGGTATATGGTGAGAATACATATGTGTCACCGGCGGCGGTTGGAATTGAGGATTCCGATGCGTGTATTCTGAAAAGAAGCATAGGACTTCTTGCAATGACCGAAAATAAGAGGGATATACTGAGAATAAGGGAACAGTATGAGCTCTCGGCGAACAAACCGAATGTAGGAAATGTAATCTGGTCATCGCCGGAGCTGAGAAACATTGAGACAAAGCCGGCGGCGGATGAGCTGATTGTAAGAGGCGAGATTCATCTGTTTGCAATGTATTTTCCGGAGGATGACGATGAGAACATTCAGTATGTGGAGGAGACACTTCCTTTTACCGGAAAGCTTCCGCTGCCGGGCGCGGATGAGAGAATGCTTGCGGATGTGTCGGTCGTTCCGTCACAGAAGATTATTTCTGTAAAGCCTGACTATGACGGGGAACCGAGGATAATTGAGACGGAGCTTGTGCTTGACCTTGATATAAAGCTGTATGATGAACAGAATCTCGAATTGATAACCGACGTATATTCGACAAAGAAAAAGCTTGAGCCGGACGTTGACACGGCACAGTATGATGAGCTTCTTATACGCAATCATCAGAGATGCCGCATTGGTGAAAAGATGCGGATAAATGACGGCAGAAATAAGATTCTTCAGATTATAAGCAGCACGGCGGCACTGAGCACGGATGATATCTCTGTTGTTGGTGACGGGCTTATGGTTGAAGGTGCTGCAAAGGTAAACGTACTGTACATATCGGACAGCGATGCGGACAGAATCGGCTCTATAACCAAGGAGCTGCCTTTCTCGCAGAAAATTGATGCGCCGGGAATCACGGAGGATGCATTCTATACGGTGAGAACGGATGTTGAACAGCTCGTAGTGGCAATGCTTGGCGGGGATGAGCTTGAAATCAAGCTGAATGCCGGGATAGATGTCCTTGTACTTACCCCTGAGAGTACTCAGGTTATCACGGGAGTGAACGAGGAGAAGCTTGACTATGGCGCTATAAAGCGGCTTCCGGGAATATGCGGATACATTGTAAAATCAGGTGACACACTGTGGGATATTGCGAAGAGATATTACACGACAATAGAGAGGATAATGGAGACTAACAAGCTTGCATCCGAGAGTCTTAAACCAGGCATGAAGCTTCTGATAACAAGAACGGTAATGTAAAATGTGAATGTTACGCTTGTCGGGACGGCTTTTGCCGTCCCGACTTCTTTGTGTAATCAGGATTCAGGTGTCAAAACATGCTCTATAAACTTAATTGTGTATAGCATGTTATATTTATACATATCACGACTTTTGTGAGAAGCTTAGATGTTCTTAGGACTCTGTTCTCTCCAT
>ERZ826016.171-NODE-171-length-82110-cov-14.158845_pt1 | contig 82110 bp, 91 predicted proteins | sample MGYA00519872_ERZ826016 | MGnify/ENA primary metagenome ERZ826016 (study PRJEB31778, sample SAMEA3449218) | human gut metagenome | biome: human gut; feature: human-associated habitat; material: faeces | place: United Kingdom | collected 2010/2012 ... | reverse complement strand
TGCCGGATTACCATTATTGACTCTCCACTTGACTTTATTCTAAAAGTGTCCATTCGTATATAAGTCAAAGTCTAAGTGCAACGACTGGTTTCATGATAAATCACGAAATCGGTCGTTGCCGTTTTAATTGCCAATGGTATTGTGGCTAATTCTCTTTGGATTGGTTGTGGCAATCCGTTTGGAATAATTGTACATCTTTTGCCATTTGCGGATATTCATGCCTGTACTATTGGGGTTATGACAAAACAACAATCTTCATATTGGCATATCAAATAACACATTACTAGCTAAATAATTTCTACTTTCACTGTTTTTCAATATTAGCACCTGTTATATTTCGGCAAATCTGCTGGAACAATCTTTATCCAAGCATCGGCAAATGGCATTCAAAATGCCAAAGTGATTTCAATCCTTTGTTCACTTTCTCTGTGGGCAGAATGTTCAGATACAATTTGAAGTTCTGAATCGGCACTACTGTAACACCAAATGTGACATTAATGCCATTTAAGTTGCCATATAAATACACATTTATACGACAATTATTCTCTTTTAATCGTCTTTGACAGTCAATCAAAGCCATAAATATCAAACATTTTACTTCAAAGCACGTCTTTTTTAAGCCACGGGCTTGCCCGTTGTACAGACATTATCTTGTATGGGGAGTCTAATACCCTATATATGGGTAAAAATAAAAAGAAGAGCCAAACAAAAGCAAATATATTTCTTATTATTAGATAGTTATGCTTTTACGTTCATTCCTTTCAATTCTTGAAAAATCCCATTTTAGATGTATTTTTGTTACCCATTTTTGTTTCTTATTTCAAGAAAACAAACTATATTTGCGGTGTGATAACAACTTGAAATTTCAGCATGGCAGACAACGGAAACAAAGATACACAAAAGTCGCCTATCAAGATCAGGCTCAAGGCGATGAAGAACGGGTATCAGTCTATTTATTTGGACTGTTACCACGATGGTCGCCGCAGTTACGAGTACCTGAAGCTCTACCTTGTACCGGAGATGGATGAGAAGGCCGTGCGTCAGAATGCAGCTGCCATGCGCAAAGCCGAAGCTGCCCTCAAAGCCCGCTTGCGTAAGTTGAAGAAGCTGCCGCCCTCCAACAAACGACTTATACCGGAGAATGTACCGCAAACCGACCTTACCTTGTCGGAATGGCTCGCGCGATTCAAGGATATACAGCGAAACCGGGGCGTGAAAGACCTCCACGCGATAGACCGGCTTTGCAGCATCTTCGCCGGTATGGGTAACAGCGATGTAAAACTCAACACGATAGACAAGGATTTCTGCCTGTCGTTCATGAAATACCTGAAAACGGGTTACAAGACAGCAGACGGTCGGTCGCTCAAATCCAAAACCGTATTCAACCGCCAATGCACCTTGGTAACGGCACTCAATGCCGCCGTCCGCGAAGGGCTTATACCTTCCAACCCGATGGACAGGCTGTCACGTCACGAACGGGCAAAGACAACCAAAGGGAAAAGGGAATACCTGACTATCGACGAGGTGAAATCCCTTGTAGCGACTCCCTGCAAACGGGAGGACATCAAACATGCTTATCTTTTCGCCTGCAACTGCGGCCTGCGTCTGGGCGATGTGAGAAAGCTGAAGTGGGGCGACATCACGAAAGACGGGGACAGTTGGATGCTGTCGGTAGTGATGAACAAGAGCGAGAAGCCCGTTCATGTCCCGTTGGGCGTGCAAGCCCGCCGGTGGCTGCCTGAGCGGAAGGGCGCAGATGCAGGCAGTCTTGTTTTCGAGAGCCTGCCCAATGACACGAACCTTACCGCACACCTGAAGGCTTGGGCGGCAAAGGCGGGAATATCCAAAACGGTAACCTATCACACGAGCCGACACACGTTCGCAACGATGCTGCTCACGCTGGGGGCAGATCTTTATACTGTCTCCAAGCTGCTGGGACATTCACAAATCAAGAACACGCAGATTTACGCCGAAATCATCAATCGGCGGAAGGACGATGCGGTAAACCTCGCCGACAAAGTATTCGATTAATGACAACACTTTTATATACGTACCCGATTATGGCAAGAACGATAAAGATACCCAAACAGCCCAAGGTCAAGGAACCCGTGCGCGTCCGTTACAAGGCGTTAAGTGATGGCAGCCAGTCCGTCTATCTCGATATTTACAGGGATGGCAAGCGTCAGTACGAATTTCTGAAACTATACCTTATACCCGAAACGAGTGCGGCGGCCAAGGCACAGAACAAGGCTACATTGGCCGCCGTGAACACCATAAAGTCGCAGCGCATCATCGAACTGACCAACGGCGTGGCCGGTCTGAAAAACACATCGCTGCGCTCCAAGATGTTATTGCTCGACTGGATGCAGACCTACAAGGAGAGCCAGGAGAAGAAAGGCGTGCGGGGAAGCGGAAAGCTTATCGGCAACACGATGAACATCCTGCACTCGTTCAACGAAAAGGCCGTCATGCGGGATATAAACCGTGATTTCTGCCTCGCCCTCATAGACTATATGCGCAACGTCTATGTCAGCGCGAACGGCAGGAAACTGTCGCAGTTTTCCTGCGTCTCCTATTTCGGTTGTTTCCGTGGTGCATTGAACGCCGCCGTGCGTGAAGACATTATCTCCGAGAACCCCGTAAACAAACTGAACACGGACGAGAAAATCAAGATGCCGGAAAGCAAACGGGAGTTCCTGACCATAGACGAGGTGAAGACGCTTGTCTGCACTCCCTGCAGGCGGGAAGACATCAAGAGCGCGTTCCTCTTCTCCTGCTATTGCGGGCTGCGTATCAGCGACGTGCTGGCGTTGAAATGGAAGAACGTGGACTGCACGGGCGAACAATGGTGTATCAATATCATCATGCAGAAGACACGGCAGCCGTTATACCTGCCCCTTTCTATGCAGGCGAGAAAATGGATGCCGGAACGTGGCGGGGCGGCCGAGGATGATCCGGTATTCGCCACCCTGCCGTGCGAGGACACCTGCAACGTGCAGCTTAAACCGTGGGTAAAGGAGGCGGGTATTACCAAGCACGTAACCTACCATGTCAGCCGTCACACTTTCGCCACGATGATGCTGACCCTCGGCGCAGACCTTTATACCGTCTGCAAGCTGCTCGGGCACACGGACGTGAAAACCACACAGATATACGCGAAAATCATCAACAAGAAGAAGGATGATGCCATTGGACTGATTGACACCGAGTTTGCAAACACCTGACCCCATGAGAAAATTGCCCGAAGATTTCAGGATAAACATTCTGCTGCCCGGCGCGGTTTGGTTGCTCGTCTCCACTCTCATAGGACGTGTTGCCGTGGCCCGAATGGAGACGGACACGATTACCGTTATACTCTTTGTCGTGATTACACTTGTAGTATTCGCCATCCCGATGGCCGTCTATATGGAATATCGCAGAAAAATCGAGGAATGTGCCTCGCGGCACAAGCCGGGACATACCTGGCGCGTCGTGGACTGCCGGAGGGTGGAAGAAGAAACGGATGCCTCGTTACAGCCGGCCGCCTTACCGCAGGACTTTCCAGACGCGCTGAAAGGCGGGAAAACCCTCGCTTTATTGGATGCCTTGCGCCGGGAGGGGTTTCTGGACGAGGAATACCGCCCATGCAAGGGTTGCAACGCCACGCAGATGGCTTTCATAGCCGACAGCATCGCTGAAATCTGCAATGTCACCCGCCAATGGAAGACATTCGGAGATTACTGGCATTTGGAAAACATGCGCCAGTTGCTGGACGCGAGGAACCGGCGAGGTTCCAAAGTGGACAAGGAAGATGCCATCATTCAAATATTCAAAAGAACGGCAGAAGAGAATGAGTCCATAAACGATACCGACGCATTCCGACATTGGTTAAGAAACAAGTAGATATTTGCCCGTAACACACCCGGGAAATCCCGCAACCCAAGAGGCAGGCGGGATTTTTTCGTTAATCTCCTCCCTGTTTTTTCTCGTTTCCTCTTTCGGCTGTTTCCTGTTGTTTTACAGCAATGTATTCAAATGTTTTCTACTTTTATTTCCATTTGTTTTACAGTGTGTGTGGATGGTAATTTAGCCGTATCAAACATTCGTAAACTGGAATGTTCCAGTTACGAAGTCTATTTAATAGATTATGGTTACGGCGAATTTAACAAGAAAATACACTTTATGGAATAATATCCTCGATCTTCGTTCGCGGGGATTCAATATTACAAGGATAGCCCAGCATCTTGGAGTTTCGCGTGATACAGTGAAACATCTGCAATCTTTAAGTTTCGATGAACTTTCCCAGATGTGTCAAAAGACAAGCCGGTACAAGCTTCAGAATTATGAGCAGGCAGTCGTATCCTTGCTCATCAGTTTTCCTTCCACCTCAAGCAGTCGTGTCCACGACTATTTAAAAGAACATTATCCGGACTTTCCCCGAGTCTGTGAAAAGACTGTACACAATTATGTGCAGTTCATCCGAAAGAAATACCATATTCCTATTAATAAAATAAGATCTCGGTTCTGTCGTTTATGACGTAGCCCGAACTTTCATGTACATATTATTCAATTGCAAACATTATACCTTATTATATATGAATACTCAAAATCTTACAAACGGAACCAGTCGATCCCTTTCAAGGAACGCACGGCGTGGGGAGTGCGGAATACATCCCTATTATGAGATAAATACTTCGCAATTTTCTGATATGAAAGTCAGAAAGCTTACCCGCAAATACGGTTTCTCCGGATACAGTATTTATCGCTATCTCGTAAACGAAACACTCTATAAAGGAAAGTATTTCCTTCCCTGGTGTGAAGAGACGGCACAGCAGGTTGCCTCTTACTGGAATGCCTCTTTGGAAGATATAACGAGAATTGTCAACGGCTGCATAGATATTGGGTTATTTGATGATGAACTGTACAGAAAACACAACGTATTAACCTCGGCAGACATTCAGGCGGATTACCTCAAATCATGCGGCATGTCTTATATCAAGGAGGAGTTCGCTCTTGCAGCCTGTTGATTCATGAGATCATTATCCACTTTAAATTAAATACATAAGATTATGCCAAAAACAGCAAAAAAAGGTTTCACTTACTTTAGATTTGAAACCGATCATTTTTATGATCCGAAAGTCAAGAGACTAAAAAATAAATACGGAATGGAAGGCTGGGGTGTATTCCATTTCATTGTAAACGAGATCTTCCGTGTGGAAGGATCTTACATGATCATGGATGCTGACAGTCTGTTAGACATAGCGGACTATTCCCGCATGGATGAACAACAGATTGCGAGTATTATTGACTATTGTGCCGAATTAGGGCTTTTCAATAAAGAGTTATGGCAGAAAAAACAGATTCTTACGAGTGAAGACATACAGGACTTGTATGTGGGCATATGTAAGGCCATTCATCGTAAGGCTGCCATTCCGAAAGATATTCTTCTTCTGGATGTGGAAGAATTACCGGAAGCTGCACCACTGAAAAGTGTGTATGCACCATCAGAAGCAGCACAAGTACCGGTTCCAACATGTGATACATTGGCTCCACCATCCGGGAAAAATAAGAGACTTGAGCAAGCAGTGGCTGATATACGTGCATTGATTGCTTCAGACACAACGGAAAAGGATGTTCGCGAAGAATTGGATATACCTCGCGAAAATAAACCATATAAAATAAAAGAAAAAGAAATATCCTCCCCAACCCCTCCGGCACAGGCCGTCGGAAGGTCGGATAAAGAGGAGGACAGAAATTTCCTTTCAAGGAAGCTTAAAGAGATGGGAGTATCTCAAAAATATGTTCAGTGGGTGCATTTTCTAAAAAGATATTATCCGGGGTTTCCTGTTGAAACCGCAATCCGGGAAATTGAGCAGAGCCATTTCCAGTTGACTACGTCCAACTACTTGGAACCTTTGATAAACAATTATATCGCCAAGTATAATGCCGAATACGGTCAGGCAGACCGTGAAAGGAAAGAGGAGGAAGCTATGCGCAACAGGCGTAAAACACTCGAGCTCCTGGGGGTTCCGATGACAATCCAGCAGGAGATCCTACAGCTTGCCGCCATTTCACCGGTGATACTGGATATGGCCTTGAAGGAAACATGGGGAAACAAGAAGATCAAGAGCCCCACAAGGTTTCTCCTCAGCCGTATGCGACAGGCGGTTCCTGCATAAATACCGGGTTAAAAGCCATCTGTAGAGACTGACAAAGATCTCGTACAACCATTAAAACAATATGACCATGACATCACAGGAAGCCAATTTAATTCCATTGGGAGATATTCTTCTCTATTACGGTTATGAACCGTCCAGAAAGTACGGAGGATATGACATGTACTGTTCACCTTTCCGACGTGACAGTTCGCCGAGTTTCAAGGTTTTCAAGGACGAGAACCGCTGGTACGATTTCGGGGAAGAGACTCATGGTAGGGCTGTGGATCTGGTCATGCGTGTGGAGAATTGCTCTTTTCCACAGGCTATGCGGTATATTGAGGAAATGGGACTCTCCCCTCAGGCATGTATGCCATCTGTGAAGAGACCGGCATCCACAGATAAAGCGATACAAACAGTTTCTTCAATGACTGTTTTGAAAATTATTCCTGTGGAGAACAGATACCTGCTTGACTATGCCGCTTCACGTCACATTGATGCGGACATCATCTGCAGTCACTGTATGGAAGTACATTATTGCTTCGAGAAGAATCCCCGTGAGAAATATGCACTTGGCTTTGCCAACGACCATTCGGGATTCGAGCTCCGTAATAGTGTGTTCAAGGGGTGTGCCAGAACCAAGGATATCACCTGCATTACAGAAGGCAACCGTTCCTGTGCCGTTTTCGAAGGATTCTTCGATCTGCTTAGTTTCAAGCAGTATGCAAAAGATCATCCCGAGATGCCGGCACTGAAGAAACTGGATATATGTGTGCTGAACTCTACAGCCATTGTCGAGCGTTCGAAAGATTTTCTTTCAAGGTATGAAAAGGTACACGCCTTTCTTGACAATGATCCTGCGGGACGGGAGGCTCTGAGAAAGATGCAGCGATTCCTTCCAAAAAACACGATATTGGTAAACGAATCGGAACGCTTGTATCCGTCATGCAATGACTTCAACGAGTTCCTGCAGAAAATCAAATGCCCGGTAAGCGGACGGGAGATGTGAAGAGCAAAAAGGAAACAAAATATTTCTTAAGAACCAATTAAATAACAGCAATATGTACTTCATACACTACATACAGACCTATGCATCTGTAAATCGTAAAGGGAACGAACTTCAGGAATATATCCTGAAACTTAAGGACAGCCTGTTAAAGGACAGGGCAGTTTTAGAAAACCTAAAAGAAGATATCTACTGCCAAATTGAGGAACTGGATGCCAAATACCCGCGTACCAATCCCCTGCATTTTGATGCGGGAGGCGGTAGGGAAACTCAGTGGCATATCCATGTGAAAGGACAGCCGAACAATTTGGTATGCATTATCTCAATTACGAAAGTGAAAAACCTGCTGGGAAAAGGTGCTGTTTTCTTTCCCGGGGAAAAGTCGAATGGAGAAAGACCATGAAAAACGCGTATTGGTTTGCCGTGGATTATAATGGTACAGGACATCTTTTTGCCTACAAGCCTGAAAGGGATACTGGAATATGGAACGGTGAAGAAGCTCTGTATATTCCCAAAGAAAAACTTAGGGAGGTGTTTCCTAAAATCACTTGGCAGGATGCTCCTATAGCGGTAACACTTGAGGTACTCCCTCGTGAGGAAACCTTCCGGTTACGTTTATCAAAAGGTTGTAGTTACTTTTTAAAGAGGTACATCCGTTTCCCGAAGAAAGAAAAAACAATCGATTAAATATTAAATATGATTGAAATAAAGAAACGTAACGGAGTTTGGGAAGCCTATGTAGATGGTGGGTTATTCCATTATGACGATGATTTAGAATCATTGCTCCAGTATCTTGCAAGAAATGTAGAGAATATCAAAGATGAGTTTTACGAATAACAATAATTGAATATGAATAAGGACAGGCGTAAAAGGATTCAGGACATTATAGATAAGTTGATGGATCTGGATACAGAAATCGAAAAGATTCAGGATGAAGAGCAAGAATCTTATGACAATATCCCTGAGTCACTACAAGATGGCGAGAAAGGTGAAAGAATGTCGGATACAATTGATAACCTTGATTCAGCTTATTGTTCACTCGGGGATGCGATAAGCTATCTTGACGACGCAATACAATAATTCTCAAAAAATAATAAATGAAAGCAGGAGATGTTTTTGAACACCCCGTCAAGAATACGGGAAAGATGGTAAGTTTAATAGCCGTAAGCAGTGATGTATGTGATAATTGCATATTTAAAGGTAGAGGTAACTGCGAGTCTGATGATATAGGAATAAGACAACATGATATTACAGGCTCATGCTCTATTGATAAGGTTATTTATCAACAGCGCAAAGATAAAACCCTTAAATCAGAAAATAAAGGAACAAATTATGAGTAGAAGAGCAATGCAAATAGATGTTGTCGGTCCGGTTGAAGGAACCGATATGATGAAATGCAAGTTGTATGTTGATGGTCGTGTGTGTGTTATTGGAATGTCCCGATACGACTATGAGGAGCTTATGCGTGAGAAAGTGTTTATCCGTGATGGCAAGAGCGTAGACTCTGCAGGTGTAATAAACACAACTAATACCTTCGTTGAAGAAAAATAACCTTCAAATAAAACAAAGAAAGGAACAATATTATGACAATAGAAGAAAAAGCGCATGAAGCACATAATACTAATAGAGCTTTAAACGAGAAGTACCATATTCCTTATCAAGCATGGATTGATTGGTTCACATTGGGTTATCGCCGCGCTGAAAAAGATTTTAAGGAAATAAAGGATGATATTCGTGTACATCTCAATCCTAATTATTGCGGTAATAGAAAATATTATTTCACAAAGGATTCTAAGCATTGTCTTGCTATTGAATACAATCCTAACCATGATTTCGGTGAAGGAGATCCTTCCGGCGCTATGATTGAATCAATAGAGATCCACACGAATAATAGTTTCTGTTTCGATGACCGTCAGAAAGAGATAAGTCTTTCCGAAGTTCCTGAATGCATTCTTGAATTACTAACCTATTTGAAATAATTCATGGCAAATAAAAGAAAAGCAATAATAATTACTGCATTAATGGTTTGGGGTGTCATTTTATTATTTTTTGCATCGGATTACATTACAATTAAAGATAGTTCGTCGGCTGTTTCAGCTGTTGAAGTCCGTAGAATAAAAGATGCAAATCTTTTAGGATATTCTACTTTGGCTTACATTATTTTTCTTATAGTTATAAATGCTTTAGATATGATTTCAATTTCAAAACGTTTGGACTATTATGATGTTTTCATTAGATGTATTATATTATCTATTGCTGCTTTCATGGGATTGACTATTTATAGTAAATATTCTGTATATATCATCTAAACTATTGAGTGTATGGATGTATCGTGTTCTACATAAACACTTGATAAGGCTCTGGTACATCAAGTATTGTACTTTCAGGAGCTATCAAGAAGTGCCGGATTGGCTGATCGGGCATTAAACCATAAGACTTTAGGTTCTTATTTTCCGGTATGTAGTGTGCTATGGTAATCATTACCTGCCGGATATATGACGGCTCCTGACAGGGAATCGTCAGAAGAACCGTTTAACTGAAAAATCATATTAAACCAATATTTATAAAAATGGAAATACAAGGAAAAATCATCGCCGTACTTCCCATCAAGGATGGAATCGGCAAGACTTCCGGCAATGAATGGAAAAGTCAGGAATTCGTTCTCGAAACAGAGGAGAGCAAACCGCAGAGCGTATGCCTGCAATTGATGAATGCAAACATTGACCGATTTGGTATAGAAGTGGGCATGATCGTACATGTCAAGTTCGACCTTTCCGCCCGGCAGTGGGAGAACCGCTGGTTTAATACGCTTACTGCATGGGACGTCACAGTTATCAAAGCAAAGGAGGAACAACAGGCATGAAAAAAAGGACATTTCTTTTGGGAAGCCTGTTTGTCTGTAGTCTGGCATTGTCAGCACAGTCCTATTCGCTACGTACCAATATTCTCGGTCTGGGTACGACTAATCTGAATCTGGAAGCTTCCATGACTCTGAACCGTAAATGGTCGCTACATTTACCTTTGCAGTATAATCCGTTCCGCTTCAGCAGGAACCGGCAGTTCCGCAACCTCTATGCTTCTCCCGGTGTGCGTTATTGGCTGCTTGAGAGCTATATGGGCGGATTCATCGGTATGTACGGTACTGCCGGCATATATAGTGTAGGAAATCTTTTCGGCAGCAAATACCGCTATGAAGGCGAGGGTTATGGCGTAGGTGTGAGTATTGGAAGATCCTACCAGCTGGGCACACGTTGGAACTTCGAGTGGGAAGTCGGAGCCGGTGCGGTATGGCTGGGTTATGACAAGTACCAGTGCAAACGCTGCGGCGACCTTGTTGAAAATAATTATGGCTGGCATTTCCTTCCCACCCGTGCCGCATTGAATCTCGTGTATCTGTTCTAACGTTCGGTGAGGATGAGAAATACAAGACATATCATACCTTTTGCACTGCTCTCCGGGTTGCTGGTTTCATGCGCCACGCAGCACCGTCTGGCTCGTGTACGCCTTTCCCAACCACAAATGAAGGAAGTGGTGGCAGATACAAATTATCAGCTACCCAAACAGATAACATGGACGGATGACAAGGGAGGGCAACACATCGTGACGGAAGCTGAGAGGGACAGTGTAACAGGTGAGAATATAACCATGATGGAACTGTCTGAAATTACAGTGATTGCCAAAAGCAAGCAGGTGGCCGAAAGAAACGGAAAGATCAACCTTGACTTTGTCGTGACGGTTCCCGGCGAACTGATCAGCAACAAATGGCAACTTCAGCTCACTCCCGTAGCTTATAAGCCGGCAGACACACTGTATTTGGATAAAATTTTCCTTTCAGGGGCTGATTTCGCCAAGATGCAGAAGAAAGGATATATGCATTACCAAGCATTTATGAATTCTATTATTCCGGACAGTCTGTACCTGCAGCAACTATTCGATGAGAAGGGTTACAGGAAGGCATTGGCCGACCTTGAAGAAGAATACTTTCAGGCATGGAAACATGAGGTTGTCGCCAAAGAACGTTGGATTGACTGGTCGGACAAGGCAAATACCCGGTTCGCACTGTTCAACTACAGGATGGAACGTAACCGACAAGCCATTGCCGGATACAATTCCATACTTGAGTATCTTCCGGCCTACTGGATGCACCGTGAAATAGACGGCAAATACATTCCTTCCAAATGGAGGATGTTTGCCGAGGGAAGCCATAAGATACGGACAAAAAGCATCACTCCGGAAGATTCCGCCGCGATAACCGAACGCTTCACCGATTATGGGAAAATGGCCGAGAACCAAAAAAGAAAGGAACAGGCAAATGAAATTTATAAAAAATATGTCCGTTTTCCCTATGAGACTGCCCGTCTGGATACGGTCATTAAGGAAGGTAACAACTTCGTGTATTACTACAAGCAGGAACTTCCTGCCACCGAAAACACGAAGAAGATAGACCTGACATTAAACGGACAGATCCTTTCAAAGGATGAGACACGGACTCAGCTTCCGCCATCTGATACAATCAGCTACTTCATCTCAAGCATGGTGCAGTTCCTTGACCGCACGCCGCGCTATAAGAAGAAGATCATCACCCGTAAGGATGAAGTCAGCCTGCGGGCATATGTAACCTATAAGCCCGGGAACGTTGAGTTTTCCGAAAATACCGGGAACAATAAGGCGGAGATTGACAAGGTGTTCGAGACTATCAGGGGAATCAACTATACAGGAGAGTTTCTTATAGACAGTATCCGTATGACTGCCACCTCGTCACCCGAAGGCAGCGCCGAGATGAACCTTTTCCTTTCAAGGGGACGTGCATTGGCTTTGAAGGAATATCTCGCCGTACGTACGAATGACCGGAAAGGAGTCGACACACTCTTTCGTCCGCGATGGATCGGGGAAGACTGGGGCAGACTGCATGAACTGCTCCTGGCAGACGACAGCCTGACAAACAGAGACGGAATTCTGCGCATCCTGGATGAGACGAAGAACCCCGATAATCGGGAATTTGCCCTGCACGGCTATACTTCCGACTACAAGCGTATCCGACAACGGTATTATCCGCTACTGCGTGGTGTGGAATTCAAGTTCCACCTCCACCGCCGGGATATGATCCTGGATACGATTGTAATGCCAGTCATCGACAGCACCTATATGCAGGCAGTGAGCTTTATAGAGGAAAGACAGTACAAAAAAGCTCTTTCCATTCTGGAAGATTCCTACGGAGAGGACTACAATACTGCAGTCTGCCTGATGTCACTCGGTTATGACAGCAGTGCGCTCGATATCATGTTGAAACAACCGGACACTTCAGACAGGAATTACCTGCTGGCCATCCTCTATAGCCGTTTGGGACGGGAAAAGGAAGCTCTAAAGGCATATGTTAAATCATGTGACCAGGATGATTCCAAGATATGGAGAGGCAAGCTCGATCCGGAGATCAACAAACTGATAGTAACTTATAATTTATACAAAGATGAACTATACTAACAGACTAATATTTTTTACAGTTCTTGCGGCCATACTGGGTAGCTGTGAATTCAATGAGGATTTCTGTATCAGGAATGGGGAGCTGATCGCTTGGTGCGATTTCAGCGGGATTAAGGAACTTCCTCCCGTACCGGAGGAAAGGCATATGATAGCCTTCCCCTCAGGGATGGATATCCCTTCCGGCACTTCCACTACATTTACACAGGATACCCTGCGCTGGAGCATTCCGCAAGGTGAATACCAATTTCTTTTTTATACCGGAAATTATGTGGCAAGTGACATTCAGGATTATCACGAAGCCCGCCTTACGGCACAAACGGATACTCTGGATGGCGAGGCATACATTTCCGGAGTACAGAAATTTTGTTGTTCCTGCAGGCTTGGCGAGCGTTTGGAATACCGTAACCCAAAGAGTATCCAACTTGCACCATCCGCATTTGTACAACGGCTGAACATCAAAATCAACGTATCAGGCAACACCATTCCCCTGTCCGGTCTAAAAGGGACACTCTCCGGTGTTTCCACCGGACGTTACCTTGTTTCGCGGGAAAGGACGGGAAATGCAAATGTTACGAGCATATTCGCACGTAAGATGGAGACAAACCAGTGGAGAACAAGCCTGTATGCTTTCGGATTCAGTCCCGTAGCGGAAAATATATTGACCGTAAAAGTTGAAATGGATGGAGAAGATTCGGCATTCAATGAAGAACAGGCAGTTGACTTGACACCCTATATCAGGGGATTCGATGGTGACGAGCTTTCGCTGGAACTGAACCTGCACATAGGCCGGGAACTATTTATAGATGATCCGGTCGTCATCCCTGAGTGGGAGGATATACCGGAAACTGATTTATCAAACTTTAATTAATAATTTTTTATATGAAAACAACTTTTTTTCTTTCAGCGGTGATAGCCGCAGGCCTGCTGGCCTCATGCAGCAACAGTGAAGAAGTATTTAACGAAAATGAAGGTAAGCATCCGGCTGCGCAACTGAATATCTTACCGATTGTAGATGTCCAGACAAGAGCCGGATTCGATCCCAAAACGGATTGGTCGGTGGGTGATGCGATGGGACTGTTCATGTACAAGGCAACCGGATGGGGAGACGCCTATCCACGTTACGATGTCCAGAATAACAAGTCAACCAGACAGGCAAACAGCTGGTCACAGACCAACCCAGTTTACCTTCTCTCGGAAAAGGCTGTGATATGGGCATATTATCCGTATAACCAGGCAGTGGCGGACGGAACTAAAATCCCCGTACCTGTCAATGTCGGCACATCCATCGATTACATGTGGGGAAAAAGCACCAATCAGGTGTCCGTAATCGATACGGACGCCAAGATACCAATGAAACATGCCCTGTGCCAAATGGTAATCCGCTTGAAAGTGTCACCTGAATACCATAATGACGGAAACCTTACGTCAGCCAAATTGAAGGCGACGGCAGCCAAATTTGCCACCACCGGAACGATGAACCTGAACGATGGAGGAAAGATAACGTTCCAGCCTGTCACTACGGAACTGGCATGGAGTCCGAACACGACCGTACCGGCACAGGGACAGCAGGCAGTAGACTATGCCGCAGCCATTTATCCAATGAGCCTGTCTGCAGGCGAGGTATCGCTTGAGATAGTCATTGACGGTGCAACCTATACATATTCCATTCCGCAGGTTACATGGGAGGCCGGAAAAAGATACATCTACTCAATCACTATGCGCTCCAATGATGCGGAAATCGGAGGAGAGGGCGGACAGTCGGTAACAATAGAAGGATGGACTTCCACCGAATCCGACATCACGCTTGTACCGGTCAAATAATTTACTCACAAGGGGAACCTGAAAGTTCCCCATAAAAAAGAAAACATGGTAAAACCAATAATAAATCTGATTGTCTGCAGTCTCCTGCTGTTGTTGTCCTTCACCGGTTGTGGGGAAGATGCCATTGCGGAGAGATCTCCGGCAGACAGCGGGCTTGTAACGTTTACGGCTACCACCGGACAAAGAGAAACGCGAAGTACCCAGGAAGGCAGCTTTGAAAAAGGAGATGCCATAGGTGTTTTTGCCATCGAACCAAAGACCGGCGTATATTTTGCCAACAACAATAAATATACATATGACGGTAACAAGTTTAGGCCGGCATCCGATGCGGACAATATCATAGTAACCGTAGGAACCGATTTTGATTTTTACGTATATTATCCTTTCAAGGAAGGACAGACAGATATAACCGGCATATCCCATACTGTCGGCAATCAAGACGGAAAGCAGGGATGGCTTTCGGCGGACTTCATGACAGCAACCTATACGGAACCGGTTTTGGACTACACAATACCGCTGAATTTCAGGCACAGACTGTCAACTGTAGAGGTCAGAGTCGAGAGGAATGATGGCGTAAGGGAGGCTACAATTGAAAACGTGAAACGAACATCCCGCTTTAACTTGCTTACGGGCGGAGTCACCACAGACGACAGCAGGGGAAACTGCACCATGTACAGATACAGTCAGGAGGGAAACGGTACAACGGTATTCCGGGTAACTGTTCCTGCACAGGTGTTAACGACTTCCTCCAATTATGTCGCCTTATCAGGAACAACAAGCATGAAGCTCCGCGGAACCTCCGATATGACCACCAAGGCCGGCAATATCCATAATTTCCGGATAGATTACAAGAAACAGATCACCATTCTGGATTATATGGCGGGAGGAACCACCACAGGTGCGGGACTGTATAATATAGGAAGCAACTGTACCGTAACAGCCAGCGTGAAGGCGGGTTATGAATTTGCCGGATGGTATGAGGCAGGCAGGATCGTCTCCGATGCCGCACGGTACAGTTTCGAGGTGCTGACAGACCGCACCCTCGAACCCAAGTACCGGAACTACGGGGGATGGTCGGTCACCTTGACGGCCAGTCCTGCCTCCCTGTCCTGGAAAGGAGGTACTTCGACACTTAGTGCAAGCACATCACGAGATGTATTCATAAACGGTGTCAGGGAGACTGTCCAGACCGGTTCCCCGTCCATCAGCGGAGGTGCCGATGGTTTTTTCCTTTCTGGGAATACTGTGACTGTATCAGAGAACAATACAGCATCCGCACGCAGCTGTGTCTTTACGGCCAGTCACGGTGGAAGTTCGGCCACGGCCACAGTCAGTCAGGAAGCATCCCCGGTCAGCTATTATTTCAGCTATTCGGACGGAAGTACAACATACAGCCAACGCACGGAAGCCGGTTCCGGATCGTTCACATTGAGCATAACGAGCTATAAGGTAACGGGAGGCAGCCGCAGGGATCTTGCATGGAGCTCATCCGGGGACAGTTGGATACATGTATCGGGAAGTTCGGTTAGCTATGACGAGAATCCGGGCAAGGAGATCCGGAGCGGAAGTGTAACTCTCACACAGGCGGAAAGCGGCAAGACACTGACACTGACCGTCAGACAAAAAGGTAAGACCTCGGTTGATATTGATCCTTAAGTTAAGAATAAATAATGAATATGATAATGAAGATAAAAGTATATAAGCATATAGCCATGCTCCTTTTACCGGCAGCCCTCGCGGGCTGTTCCGGCGAAAAGGATGCCTTCCCGCAGAATGGGGAGGCCAAACTTCAGATAGAGAACTGTTTCAGCCGCAGTGCCGGCACGGATGAAGATATTACTCCGGTAAAGGATTTCGGCATGGTACTGCTCAAGGATGCAGGCAGTGCCTATGACGGTGTGACAAGTCCACTTCATGTGACATACGGGGACAACTGGAATTTTCCGGAGGTTACCCTCACGGAAACAACCTGCCGGTTGTTCGCTTTCTCCCCTTTCCAGAATATCCCGGGCAAGGAAGTTCCGGTAAGCCTGAATCCCCAGACGGACTATCTGGCATCGGACGAACTACGGCTCGACTGGCAGAACCGCCGGGCAAGTATCGAAATGAAGCACTTGCTTTCCCTTTTGGAATTTACCATAGACGACAGCGATGCGTGCAGTCTGACCGTGGAAGGAGTACCGGTAGAGGGGACATACGATCTTACAGAGGGAACACTGTCCGTGAAGAAAAATGGAATAGCTTCCTCCAATGGAAACATGCTGCTTCTTTTCCCGGGTAAGATCAAGGACAGCAAGGTGCAGATCCGCTACCGCAACAATATTTACGACTGGTATCTTCCGGCAAATACTCTTGAAGCCGGAAAGAGATACGGTTACACATTGTCCCTGAACAAAGAAGGGATGCTCATTCTCTCCGGTGTGAGTGTCCGCCCCTGGAAAGAAGGTGGAGACTATACCGGAACAATCCAACCATAAACAATAATTGTCATGAAGAAAAAAATTCTATTCTTTGCTTTTTTACTTGCTTCAACTCTGAGAGGACACGCACAGGATGCCCGTGGTGCGATGAATCAGATACTTGACGGTTATACCGTGCCGATCTTTGCTGCCTGCATGCTTGCCGGTGTCGCCTTGGGATTGGCTCAGCAGTGGGACAACATCGTCGACAAGGAAAACAGAGGTACACGCAGGGACGGATTGTTCTCCCTGGCTTGGTATGTCGGCTTCGCCATGCTTGCAGCAGTTGTAATAACGGCGGTTAAAAGCGCAGTAACCAGCATTAATCTGTCAATATGAAATACACCATCAGAAAAGGACTGGAAAGCCCCTGCATGATAGGAGGCTTCCTTTCATCGGATTATTGGATTTTTGTGGGCAGTTGTGGCGGTGTGATTATCCTGTTTTTCCTGAGTATCCGTTCCGGAATAATGACAGGCAGTTGGAGCCAGACACTCCTGATATTCCTTGCCGGGCTGGTGGGACTGCCGATACTGAGACACAGGCTGAAGAAAAAGGCACAATCAACGAAATTCAGGGAATCAAAGAACAGTATAACTGTCAGTAACTTGAAGATAAACAGAAAACTTCTAAAGAAAAGACAAGATGAAAGAAGATGAAGCATACAGCATACTTGACATAATCAGCGAGTCGGACGGGCAGAGCGTGATCCTCACCCGAAGCGGCAGCATATGCATCCCGTTCGAACTTCGGGAGCCGGAATGCTATTCCCTTTCTGCGGAAGACATTGATGAACGGGACAGGATGTACCGGGAAGCGTTCAGGCATATGCCGGAAGGTACTTATATACACAAACAGGATGTATTTCTTAAAAAGAATTACCACTCCGGCACTCTCGCCGGTTCTTTCCTTGATCGTGCCGACGCACGTCACTTTGAGGGACGCCTGTATATTGACCATACGTGTATCCTCCATTTCGTGCTTGCAGGACTCAGGAGCCTCGAAAAGGCATATGTATCCTCTCCTTTGTCCTATAAGGACAACCTGCACAAGGAAGATTACAAAAGATTCGAAGAGTTCCTCGAGGGAGTCAACAATGCCATCAGTATTATACAGAACCTGCGTGAGACTTCGGTTGTTCCGATGTCATATGAGAGGATTTCCGCATTCGTACACGGATATTCCAGCCTGTTCGGAGATGCTGACGCTGTGGTGGATACCCATATCGATGCCACCCTCCATATCGGGAAGAAGCATGCACGCAGCTATACGGTATGTGACGAGACTTTCCTTCCAGATGGCAGCGTGGAATCGTATGTCAAGGATGACTCGCTGCCTCCTGCCGGTTCACAGCTGTACCATCCCATGATGGAGCAACTGGGGATGTACCTTCCCTATAACCACATAGTCAACCAGGTCATCTATTTTGAGGGAAACGGGAAGTTGCGTTCCCAGGTTGCCCGTAACATAGACATTTACGGAAGTAATTCTTCCATGAAAAAGAGCATTGAGGTAGAGTTTAAAAAGCTGGATAAACTCCAAAAGGATATTATTGAAGAAAACGAAACTCTGGTGCGCTTCTTCTTCTCTGCCTGTGTCTTTGATGAGTCCGAAGCAGAACTGGAGAATGCCGACAAAAGAATCAGGGAAATTCTGAACCTGAACCGGCTTAAATACTATATACCCGGCTATGAGAACCTTGCAAGGATGCATTTTGCCTGTGTTCCCGGCCAGATCAGCCTGATGCCCGGGAAGTATCTTTTCCTGACCACGCTGCCCATTGCGTTATGTTTCTTTCTCCAATGCAGCAAGTCCGCCAACGACAGCGAAGGGATCTATGTGCACGACAGGATGTACCAGACTCCCTTGCGCAAGGATATCTGGGATGCGGGAAAGAAAAGGGTAAATGCCCGTAACGGGATGGTCATTGCCGGAACGGGTGGAGGAAAATCCGCATTTACCCTGAATTTCACCCAGCAACTCATCGAACAGGACTATACGACTATTGTCGTGGAGTTCGGAAATTCCTTCAGTCAGCTCTGTAAACTGTATCCGGACATTTCACTGCATGTGGACTATGACGGCAAGACTCCATTGGGTATCAACCCGTTTGACCTGCAGGGAAAGGAACTGGACAACAATGATCTTGAAATGCTTTCCGGCATCGTACAGCGATACTGGAAGCATATGTTTACCAAGGAAGAGTCGGAGAAAGAAGTCGCCCTCACCCGGTTTATCCAAGACTATTATGAGAACGTCCGGGAAGGGCATAATTTCGAGAGTTTCTATAACTATGTTATAAACAATTACGATAAAATACTCAAGAGGAAACATATTCCCGGCGCTTACTTCACACTTGAGTCCTTTCAGTTGAACTGCGGCGAATTCATACCGGGACAACGGTATGAGAATGTCTGCAAAGACATGAAAATTGATTTCTCCGGAAAGAAGTTTATCGTGTTCGAGCTTACACAGATCAAGCAGGACAGGTTCCTGAGCAACCTTGTCATGAGCATGATATTCACCGTCATCCAGAAGAAACTGCTCAGCGACAGAAGAAAGCGCGGCATACTGATATTCGACGAGTACGCCGAAACGGCACAAATGGTGGATACAGCCACAGGCAGCGGCATACACAGTTCCGTAGCCTTCTGTTACCAGAAGATACGTAAAGAAAACGGTGCAGTGTACACCATTGTGCAAACTCCCGACCAGCTGCCCGATGACGAGAACACAAAAAACATTATCAGCAACACGGACATGTTGTTTGTCTTACCGACAAAGGAAGTCATCTACCGGAGTATCATTGACAAGTTCAAACTGACACAATCCGGACAGATAGCCTTGATGAAGTCGATGCGGAACAACTTCTCCTGTGACCGTCCCTATTCGGAGTGCTTCATGCGCATGGGTGAGAATTATGCAACGGTTACCCGTCTTGAATTCTCAAGGGAAAAGTTTCTTGCATTCCAGACGGAAGGAGATATATGGTCGGATCTCGAGGAAAAATCCCGGCGGATGTCAATGGAAGACGCTATCAAAGAATATATCAACGAACATTAAAAACAAGCGATTATGAAGAAATTATTTTTATCCTTATTCGTGCTTATGACAGCCATTTCGGCATCAGCACAATGGGCAGTGACGGATGCCGGCAACCTGAGTCAGAATTTAAAGAACTATAAAGAGCTACAAAACCAGGTGGGAGTACTGAAGGAACAGAAGAACCGGTTGGATGAGACACTGGACATGATGCGCAAAGTTAACTCCGCTATATCCGACAGTCAAACCGCCAAGTCGATCATTGAAAGGCAAGGGAGACTTTCAAAAAATTGTATTGACCTGGTCAGCAACAAAAAACTTAGTTCTTCGACATTGCAGACGTTAATAAACAGCATTGACCAGATCATGTACAACAATACACGGTTGATAAAGATGGCAAGAACCATACTTTCCACAAGTGTGAAAATGAATGATTCGGAGCGGCTGTCCACGTTACAGGATATTGAGAATCAAACCATCGAAGAAGAAAAGAAAATATCAAAGGTATCCCAGATAATAAGCCAATACGAGAGAATGAAAAGGGCATTAAGATAATAAGGATGGAAGAAGCATACAGAAACTTAAACAGCGCATATCTGCAGGTAAGGGGTATGATAGTGATGGAGGGATTCTATGCACTTGTTGCCGGATTTGTAATAACGACTTTCGTTTTCAAGCTCATCCGCATCATAAAGAACATGACAAGTGAGGGGAAAGGATTCAATGCAAAGCATTTCTATGAATTGGGCAGGGAGTACATTTTCTGTATAGGCCTTGTGTGTATCATACCCGTCCTGCTCAGCACGCTTGAGACGGTTCTTGCCTTTGGAGCGGACAAACTAATGGAATCACTTGCCGGTGGCGGAGTTTATAATCCGGACAATATTTGGAAAGCCCCGATTGAAGGAATGCTTGATGAGCTGATGAAGGGCGACATTATTGATATAGCCCTCAAAGGACTGGATTTTACCATCAATTCTTTTCTCGCAGGAACGGTAGGATGTTTTTTCGGAGTCGCATACGACTACATTATGCTGGTGTTCCTGTGTGTCCGTTATCTCATGCTGATATTGCTCGAAGTTATCTCTCCCATAGCAATAGCATGCCTGTATAATGATGACACCCGCAGTTCCTTTTTCACATGGGGCAAACAGATGCTGGGGTGCTATATGATGTATCCGGGGTTCATCATTGCCAGTGTCTTTTCGGATCTGATTGTCACCAATTATGTCCTGCAAAGACCTTGGTCGGTGGTACTTATGGTGATATTCTCATTCCTGCTGAAGACGGCAATGCTCGCCACGGTTAAAGCAACAGTTAACAAATGGTTATAATTTATACAATGAAAATAAAAAGCATACTCAAAGATTTCTCGAAACTGGCGGAAGCAAGAAAGAACCATACGCTCCGCACCAAGCTGGTTTTTATATTCTGTGGCGTGACCATCGCAATGGTTCTGCTCTTTGCCTATAATGTGGTGAACAGTGCGATGAACAAGATCCTGGTTGTTAATGAAGGAGGGGAATTCGTCCACTTCAAGGCAATGAAGCAGGACTTATTGTACGAAAGCCTTTTGAAAGCACACTGCCATCGTACGGCATATTACCTGAACAGTTTCGACAGGCTTTCCCTGCAGGAGAACCGGGCGCATGCCCTGTTCCTTGTCAATAAGCCAGATGCCAATACCATATTCGCCAAATATCAGGCAGACCGGGCATATGGCGATGCACTGGAACTCGGTGTTGTCTATGAAACCGAGTTTGAAAAAATAATCGACGTACGTGCCGACGGCGAGGAGTACCATGTCAGATTTTCCTCTATCCTGAGCATTACGAGCGACAGTGACATTAAGAAAGTGCGGATTGTCAGTGAAGGTATTGCCATGCATACTACACCCCGCTTCCCGGAAAACACGACCGGTTTCTTTTTCCGCACATATAACCAGCAATACGAACTCTTATGACACAGTCTGGAAAAAGCAGAATATTGATACTTGGAGGTCTGGGGATTGTGATTGTCTTGCTTGTCTGGGGATTCATAGCCAGTTTGCCGGATTCCGCAGACAAAGAGACGGAAACAGGTGAAGTGACGCTCCGAACCAGAATCAAAGACAATTTCACGCTGGATGACATGCTCCGGAACATGGAGAAAGAAAATGGAAGCAGATCCAATTTTCCTTCAAGTTCAGGTTCAATGGATGAGTACGCGGACACGACTGAAAATGAAATTGAGATCCGTCGTATCCGGGAACTGATCAGGCAGAATGAGCAGGAACTTGGAGCGGGAATCACGCCGGAGGTCAGGCAACCGGTTTCTTTCAAGGGAAAGGAAAACACTCTCATGCAGGAAAAAAAAGCGGAACCCCAACGGCAGGAGATAAAGGACAGTGTACCTGAGATACCGATCCGCAGGGGATTCAACAGTGTGCGTTTGGTCAGACAGGACGAACGGAACGTCATACGGGCTTTCGTACATTCCACGCAGACCGTCATGGTCGGTTCGACACTGAAGATGCAGCTGGCCGAGAACTGCCTGACTGATGACGGTCGCCGCATACGCAAGGGAACTCCCATTTTCGGAGAGGTGACAAGGATTGACGGGGAGCGTGTACTGATAAAGATCACTTCGGTAAATCTGGGAGGAAACATACTCCCTTTTGAAAAGGAGGTCTATTCCGAGGATGCGATGGAAGGAATATACGTGCCGGGAAATGTAAAGGCAGAAACCGTGCAGGAAGCGGAAGCGGCCGGAGTGAGTGGAGCAAGCACCAATATTTCAGGAGGCTTCGACATGGGCAGCCAGCTTGTTGCAGGCGCAGCGAACAGTGTCATCAATGCCACCAAGTCGGCCGCAAGCAAAAATATCCGAAAGATAAAGGTGACCATCAAGACCAACTACCGGATACTGCTGAAGAAAGCGGAAGTGTGATGGAATAAGGATTTTAAACGATACAAAAAGAAAAGCAATGGCAAAAATTTATGTAGCAAGCAGTTGGAAAAATCAATATCAGCCACAGGTGGTCAGTTTCCTTCGCGAACAGGGACACGAAGTTTATGACTTCAGACACCCTGAAAGAAAAACCGACTTTCACTGGTCGCAGGTCAATGAGAACTGGGAACGAATGAATATAGACCAATATAGAGCCGCACTTGATCACCCCATTGCCAGAATTGGTTTCAAGTCGGATTTTGATGCCATGAGGTGGGCGGATGTCTGTGTGCTTGTATTACCCTGCGGACGTTCGGCACATTCTGAAGCGGGATGGATGAAAGGGGCGGGTAAAAAGGTTATAGTGTATCAAATTCGGGAAGAAGAACCGGAATTGATGTACAAGCTCTTTGATGGAATTTGCTCAATGGGGACAGATTTAAAAAAGTTCCTTGCCGAATTTGATAAGGAGATAAATAGGATGGCTGATAAAAACGATGCAGAAAATAAGTAGAATCTAAAATATGCTATTAATATGATTGGTAATAAAATATGTAAAGGTAACCTGATGAAAGAAGGTGTTATCATGTGGGCAGTATTTACCAAAGAGGGAAAAGCAGCCCTGCGTATGGATTACGAAGTACATCCTGAGAATGGGAAAGTCGATTATGGAAGGTTGTTGTCCCCTGATGTGCCTGTATTGCATGAAATCCTTATGCCGGATGACACTTCCAGATTTCTTTCTTTACCAGAATACGGGGTATCGGTACGAATCAGGATACGCCTCCGATATCCGGAAACTGAAGATAGTGCAGTAAAGCAGTCGGAATATGAACCGGAAACATGCATTCCCGCATGGATTGTCCCGGAAAAGAACGGCCGGATCAGTTTGTACCTGCAGGAACCATCCACCGGGACATGTTCTATTCCGGATATGGTCGGAATACCGGGACTGCCTGAACTGCAACCGGAGAGTCCTCCGGTAAAACTTGAAATGCTGATACGCCAGGCGCACTGCATTTTTGATATGATAAATCCGGATCTTCTGAAAATCAACAGAACTCCTGATTCTCTAAAAACGGTTTATTCGGAAAGATATGCAGACCTTCCGGAGTGTTATGCAGAAATCTTTGGAGAAATAGATGCCGAAAGAAAAAAGGAAAGCTGTGAACGGCGCATAAGACCAATCATATCTCCTCCTCTCGTTCATTTCGAATTACCTGCCGGTAATCCGAAAGTATGGAAAAGACCGGAATGCCATAATGGGTATATTTATAAAATTCCTGTCCTACCAAACGTGGCTTGTATTCAAAAAGTATGTTGTTTATATACATGGCTCTGCCACTATATTTGCAAAGGAATATCATGTGTGTTTCATCATAAACAGCATCAGAAAACAAATTCGGGATTCTTTGACGGATAGTCATCATGATAGTCGGATCTATAATATATTCTCCGACAGTAAGCCAGACATGATGGGACATGGTGGGGATTGTATGTTCGAATTGGGTGGTAAGCTGAGTACCCGTGGTAGACCAAATCTTTCTCCCGCTGAGCCAGAAATCACCGGATGTAACAATTGAATCAATGTTGTATTTGCTTTTTAGTTTGTCGTGAATGTCCATGCACACTATATTACACCTTAATGCAATATTAAATTCACCTTGTCTCTTAACATAGTCAGCTATAAAGGGAACTACTTTTTTAAAGTCATCCAATGTGTATTGACCAATAGGAAAATGTACATCTGAAAGTTTGATCTTATGGCCAAATTTACGGGCTGTAAAATTATAGGCTTCTTCAAGAGATGCAATATAACTTTTATCAAAGTTGATCCGTATAGAGTTTCCGATATATATAAGAAGAGATTTTAATTTACTGTTCATATCAAAGGTTTTTATGAAGCTACAAAAATATAGAATTAATTATATGAAACCAAACAGACATTGCATCACCGTCCTGCTTCTATTATTTTTCCTTTCAGGGAAAGCCCAGAAGATTGAGGAACTCTCCGCAGTTCCCCTGCAGATCGGATACGAGAAGACTCTGCATCTGATATTTCCTGCCGAAGTGAAGTATTACAGCATCGGAGGGGATTATGTCATCGGCGAGAAAGTCGCGAGTTGTCCGGGGATCATACGCCTGAAGGCGGCGGAAGAGAATTTTCCGGGAGAAACAAACCTGTCAGTGGTAACAGCCGACACAAAGTTCTATTCATACTCCATCAGTTACAATGCAAACCCGGCGGAAAGCTACATGCGTATAGGCAGCGAAGTTTCCGTGCCACATACGCTGCCGGTTGGAAAGGACAAGCAGCTGTTCCTTATCTTCCCTTCCGCAGTCACCTATGTGGATTACGGCAGCACGAACGTAGAGGTGGACAAGGCCGAGGGTGTAGATAATATCTTAGCTGTAAAAGCCTTGCAGCCTTATACTGAAGACACGAATATCTCGGCGGTGGTTGAAAGTGGAAAGTTCTATACGTTCAACCTGCATTATGTTCCCGCTCCGGAACGTTTCAGTTTTGTCATCGACAAGGAAGATACGCAGAAAGTGGCCATACTCAACGAGAAAGAACGGTCGAGCGGACAAAAGGAAAAAATCAGGGAAGCCATCGCAAAACGCTTGCCTTTGGATCTGGGACTGAAGGACAAAAATGCCGGCGTGGAGTTCGAAGTCGGAAACATCTTCATTGACGGGGACATTCTGCTGTTGCGCATGACACTGACAAACCGTACACAGATCGGTTATACGACGGATTTCATGAGGTTCTACATTCAGGATGCCAAGATCCGAAAAAAGACTGCGGTACAGCAGCTCGAGCAGAACATCCTGTTCACTTTCGACTATCCTCAAGAGATACCGGCACATGAAAGCCGGACGTTCACCGTGGCCATGAACAAGTTCACCATTCCGGACAAGAAACGGCTCATCATCGAGATCCAGGAAAAGAACGGTGGCCGGCACTTCCTGTACAAACTGAAGAACAAGTCGCTCCTGAATGCGGAGGAAGTATTCAGGAACAGGAAACAACAGGAAGCGGAGAATGAAGCGGACAGGATATTAAGGAGGATAGCCCGATGAAACTGCTGCTGATCCTATTGCTTTTCCCGTTTCCTTTCCACAGCGGAAGTAAAGGGAAAGAACTGCTCGACATGGCATTAGAGAAATGTGAATGCCTGGAAAGTCTGGAAAGTTACAGAGACATACTTGTCCGGTACGGGATAACCGACAAGGTTCCGCTTGCCTGTCCCCTGAAAGAAAAATTCAGGGAAAGCAGCGCGTTTGGCAGCCGGATTCACCCCATGACCGGCAAACGCAGTTTTCATTCGGGCATTGACATGGCTGTGGAACTGGCAGCTCCCGTCTATGCGACAGCTTCGGGCACGGTTTCTTTCGCGGGAAGGAAGGGCGGCTATGGAAGATGTGTCATTATACGCCATCCTTACGGCTTTGAGACGCTGTACGCCCACTTGGCCGCTTATCATACGGTCAAAGGACAAAAGGTCGGGAAAGGGGCCGTAATCGGCTTTGCAGGAAGCACGGGAAGAAGCACCGGCTATCACCTGCATTATGAGATAAGAAAGAACGGTAAACCCATAAAACCATACTGGTATGGATATGACAATTAAGGAAGAAATAGAACAGCTTGTACTGAGGTGTATTTCCTCCGATGGTCTGAAAGCTTGTCCCAAGGATCTGGCTTTCCTTGAGAAATACGGATTGAAGAACCTGTACTTTTTTTCCGTGGAATACAGAATGGAAGGGACGGACACTTCAGTTCTTGACAACAGGGCAAAAGGACTGATCAGATGGAGCCTCTATTCAACGGATTTTCCTCTCCTGCGGCTGAAGTATGAACAGGAAGGAAAGGCCTCCCTGATGAAATGCCTGTATCTGGAAGAGAGATATTTCCGGAAGTTTTTAAGCATAACCGGACAGGAGGAGGAACCATGACAAATCTTTCGGTGATCGGGTATATAGAACGGATCAACCGGATGTACCGGCTCGTTCGGATGGAGAATACCGGCAGCCTGGGTGAGCTGGCCGAAAGGATGCGGGTGAGTGAACGGACTATCAGCAATTATTTGGAGGAGTTCCGGCTGATGGGAGCCGAGATAAAGTTCAGCAGAACGCGGAACACGTATTACTTCGACAACAACTTCGTGCTGTATGCAACGTTTGAAGCCCGTATCGATGCCGGTGTATTGGATGACAAACAAGAGCATGACATATGCAATTATAATAAACATTTAAAAAACGATTGATTATGAAGAAAGTAAGATTTTTACTGTTGGCAGCATTGGTAGCGATGTTTGCAAGCTGCCAGAAAGAGGAAACAGTGGAACAGGGTTCCGGAAAGGACAAACCTACTCCTACCGGTGATACACGTATCATCATCGAGGGAGAAGGGATGACAGATGTGGCAACCCGGTCTTCGGACGGAAAAGTAAATTTCACCGGAGGCTATGCAACAGGAGCGGGATTGTATGATGGAGATGCACAACCTATAGTGGCAGCCCATCCTGATGCCGGTTATGAAGTTAATTATTTCTATGGCGGACCGGAGAATGAACCCCAAAAGTATAATTATACCCAAGCAGGAACATCCACATTTAAAGTACCATTAGGCGGTCAGGATCATACCTTCCACTGTGGATTCAAAGAAAAGAAGCGGGAATTGACTGTCAATGCCGGAACCGGAGGTTCGGTTTCGCCATCAGGTACAAACAGCTATCGGGTGGAGAAAGCGATCAGCATTACGGCCACTCCGGGTAGCGGGTATGAGTTTTCCGGTTGGACAGTTACAAGTGGTGATGTAACGATTGAAAATTCGGGCAGTCCGGCTACCACCGCCACCCTGCATGGTTCCAACAGTATCATTACGGCAGAATTCACACAAAATGGGAAATTCGTGGCAGTGGGATATAACGGATATATCCTCACCTCTATGGATGGGGAAAATTGGAGTGCTCAACAGGTAGGAAGTAATAATTGGAGAGGTATTGCATATGGAAATGGGAAGTCCGTGGCAGTTGGAGACTATGGGAATATTGCCTATTCTACTGACGGGGTTAATTGGAGTATGACAACAGTAGGAGGAGATAGGTGCATTTGGTATGGAATCTCCTATGGGAATGGAAAATTCGTGGCAGTTGGAGACTATGGGAATATTACCTATTCCACTGACGGAGTGAATTGGAATATTCCCCCATCAATATCATCTACTTTTAGAGCAGTCACCTATGGAAATGGGAAGTTCGTGGCAGTTGGAGACTATGGATATATTGCCTATTCCACTGACGGGGTTAATTGGAGTATGACAACAGTAGGAGGAAATGTTGCTTTTTGGAATAGCATCACCTATGGAAATGGGGAGTTCGTGGTAGTAGGAAGTGTTAATATTATTGCCCATTCCACTGATGGAACTGATTGGAGTACGTCGTCAGTGAGAGATATTGGTGTTAGCTTGAATGGAATCACTTACGGAAATGGGAAGTTCATGTTAGTTGGAGACTCTGGGAAAATTGCCAATTCCTATGACGGGTACAGTTGGAAGCTCACACAAATAAGATATATTAATTGGTATGGCATCTCCTATGGAAATGGGAAGTTCGTGGCAGTTGGAGGCTCTGGGAATATTGCCTATTCCACTGACGGGTTCGATTGGAGTACTCCTCAAAAAATAAAAGATGGGAATGGGAAACTGATTGAGGTAGTCCTCAAGGACGTTTTAATAATTCCAAATTCATAATTTATTTTCCTTTTAAGCCGTTTCAGCCGATATATGTAGGAGTTGAAGCGGCTTTAAAATAATGAAGTCCCGGTGCATCACTGCAGCGGGACTTCTCCACCTTAAATTCATTATATTTTATGCCAAATGAATTACATTTCCATACCGGTATCCGGTTCAACCACCTTGTTGCAGGTTAAATCGAATGTCGGCGAATGGGACGGAGACATCTCATTGATACGGGTAATCTGTCGATTAAGAAAATAATCGGCATATTTCTCATAATCTTGTGTCTCATAAAAATGTATTATCCCGCTACGATATTCAACCAAGTCTATATCTTTGGCCGAATAGACCGGAATAATGTCTGCATTCATCAGAACAACACTTTCCAATACCCGTGATGTTCTCTTGTTTCCATCAATGAAAGGTTGTAATCTTGCCATATTGCAATGAAGATAAACAGCTCTTTCGAAAGGATTGGAAATAGCAGCTTGCTCTGCCAGTATTTTATCGAAAGCAATATGTATCACCTCCGGATCTTTAGGAGGAATATAAGACGTACCGGTAATAGCTACCGGCTCGGTTCTTAATAATCCACGATTTGAATTAGGAATAAGTTCATCTGTCAGCATGGAATGGATAGAATTAACGGTAAAACCATTAATATCTATACATCCATCCTTTTTTATTTGTTCTGCACAAGAAATAAATGTATTATAAAGGTTCTTCAGCATTTTTGCATCTGAGTACCTTTTCGTTGAAGTAATACCGTCTTTTAACAATGCTTCTGTTTCCACATAAGTATAGGTATTTCCTTCAATCTTACCGGAATAATAGCACCATACAACTGCCAAATCTTTTATTTCAGAAGATCTGAGTGCCGAAAATCTGGCATATTTATTACTTCGAATAAAATCTGCCTTCTTTTTTTGAATGTCATTAAATATAGATTTCATAATTTTGTTTGTTTCTTATTTGTTATCCGAACTTTAGGGTATGATAGATATAACATTTGTTGTTTCATTTCATCCAACTTTCAGGCTCAACATGTATCATATTAGTCGTTTCATCCCATATATAACCTCCATCGTAATTACGATTGAATAGATAATCGGCATCCTGACGTAATAATATCCATTCATTTGAGCCTTCTGCTTTCCAATACAAATGTGCAATAGCACCTGCGTATCCAACCCATTCGCTTCCTGTGAAATACATCGGGGCTAATCGTTTTACGGGAAATTGGCAACTCATGATTCCTTTCCAAAAGCGGGTTCCTGCCGGAATATCGACCGAAACAATACCAATTTCATCTCTCCATTCATTGTCATTGACGGCTCCTTCTTTTTTAGTACTTGGCCGGTATGAGTTAGACTTTAATTTAAACTCTCGCTCCCATACTGCTTTTATTTGTCCTCTAAGGACTTTCTCTCCTTTATTGGACAAAGTGTATATCAAGTTCCATGAAGTGTCGTCAGGGACGGGATATACGAGAATAGAAGTATATTCCTGTCCTTCCACTTCCATCATGCGTAATGCCGGAAGATCATCCGGTGCCGGTGCTTTCACTTCATACAGCCATTCCCGGTCCGTGCTGCCGTAATCATAAGCTGCAGCCCTGCACCACATGGTTTCTCCTTTCTTGCGGAACAACGGAACGAGTTGATATGTTCCGGGCGCGGAGGTGACGTAGCACTGGATGCACTTGCCGTCCCATGCACCGTTGGTCTTGATGTCTATCGGCTGGAACTTCTCCACAATCTCATTCGTGCCTTCCCTCATGAACACAAAGCGCATTTCACCTTCCGAAGTGCCGCACCATGGATAATAGAAAGTTCCGAATACCTTGCCTTCATTCTGATAACAGTCATATCCGTATTTCGTGTAGTTCGGCCAGATGGTAAATTCGTAATCTTCCGGATTCGGGTTGAGTATGATATCATCTGTCTTACCGTATTGGCTCCAGTATTCAACATCGATATCCACTTGTTCCTTATTCACGGGGGCATTGTAGTTTCCCGTCATTTTCAGGGTATAGGTGTATTTCATGCCGGCTTTCCATTCGTGTTGTACGGGAAAGACATATGTGTGCTTTTGCCCGTCGATGGTAAAGCTGATGTATGCCTGTTCGTCATACGCAGATCTTGGAATAAGAATGGCATCGACAATGACAGGATTTACGTCATTCAGCGTATAGTTTCCTCCGACTTTCACCGTACCGCGACCACGATTATAGTCCGTATTCACCGTACCCGTTAGAGCGTCAACAGTTCCTGCGGTATAAACGTCCGAGAACGTCATGTCCGAAACAAGCCCCGTACCCATATACTCGTTTTTCATCAGGCGTACACGTACCAGTGTCATTGCATGTTGCATCATCAGGCTGGCTGTCGGGACATCCTTTGTCACTTTGGCCGTTCCGTACAGGATGTCGTTCTGGTCTGCCAGATTGAAAGGCACATTCCTGAAATCGGTCACTGCTTTGTCATACGGCAGGTAAGCCACGACATCGGCATCCCCTTCCACCGGAACATCCTGCCCGGTATTCCATGCATTACCGTTAAAAACATAGGATGCATTCTTTGTTCCGGTTGTTCCATCTTCCCCTCCGACAAAGACTCCCATCTCATGTCCCGGAACAAATGCCTCTATGATTCCTCTGGTCTGTGCTACCTGCTGCAGCGATGCGGTAATGCCCAGCTGTATCTTGTCCGGTTTGTCCTCCGGTTCTTCCTTGTCTCCCGGTTTTACTACCGGTGGTTCGGGCTCCGGTAATATTTCATCTGCTCCGCATGAGAAAAGCGTACACGCAAGTGAAGCCACCAATATATATCCGAATATCTTCATATTTTCAAAGTTTAGTATCTTACTTTAATTTTAAAATTACTTTTTCAGTAAATTGTATGTTTTACTATTCAACATATTCTTTCCAGAAGTTCTCCAACTTGTCGCGATCCAGTGTTCCGTCCTCCTTGACAAAACAGCCTATAATCGTCTCAAGTACCGTTTTTACTCCCCTGTAACGGTGGTCTGCTGCGAACGTTCTCAGCTCCCATACAAGATCCTCCGTCAGCGCAATGGTCTGGTTATACGTTTTTCCGGATGCTTTTCCTGCCATACTTTTTTCTTTCCCGGGATTTTCTCCCACCATATTTTCCAAGGATATTCCTTTTGATTTAAATTCTTTCATAATCCGGTCTTTTTTACTTATTCATTTTTTTAATCCTGTCGAGAAATTCCTTCACCAGCTTTCCATAGTCCTTAGCTCCGTTTGAGGAAGGAGCATACTCAAAAATGCTTTGCGTTTTATACTGTGCTTCTCCTAATGCCACATTGTTACGGATCGTCGTTTTAAATACATTCTCTCCCAAAACCTTTATAAGACTTTCCCTGATGTCCACATCCAGTTTTCTCTTGGCATTGTATTTGGTCATGAAGTAGCCGAGTATCCGGACGTCAGCACCAAGTTTCCTTTTCAGCAGGCTGATGATATAGTGTATTTTCTCAATTCCTTTCATGGCGAAATAGTTGCCGTCTGTGGGTATGATTACAAAATCGCTTGCCATCAATGCATTTTGTGTGATGATTCCCAATGACGGTGGGCAGTCTATGAGTATGTGGTCATACTTTTCCGCCAATACCTTTGTCATTTCCCTGAAGAGGAATTCCCTACCCGGAGTAGTGTACATGGCTACTTCCGTAGCTGCCAGATCCAGGGATGCCGGCAATATGTCCACTTTCTCCAGCCACTTCTGTGGCTTCAGATTCAGAGGTCTATCCTTCATGCTGTTCTGCAACACACTTTCAAGCAGTACATCCTGGGAGAGACTTGCCATTTCCTCCCCGAACACTGCCAGTGTCGTATTCGCTTGCGGATCTGCATCTATGATACAGACTCTTTTTCCATGCAACCGTGCGATTCCGGCTGCCAGATTCAGCAGTGAGGTTGTCTTTGCGACACCGCCCTTGTGGTTTACACATGCTGTTGTAATTGTTTTCATTATGTTTTGTATCTCCTTTATTATTATGATGTAAAGATAGCAATAATCAGGCAGACTGCAAAGTTTTTTACTATATATTTACTTGAAAAGTATATTACTTTAATTATATTTAACTTCACGATACTTATAAAGTAAATATTTAGGTAATGCAAATTACTTATTTACTATAATATTATATATAAGTAAATTACTTCAATAAAAAAAATTCCATAAAAGATGTATATCGCAATGGAATTGCAGCCATATAATATATCTTGCAGCCTTTAAAGGCATAAAGCCGTGTATATGAACAGGAAGTTTCCGGGATTCTGGAATTGAGGAGTACAAATAAGAGTCTTCAAAAAAAGCCCCCGGCCTGTTAAAAAGCAACGCCAATCACTCATTAACACAGATGCGCATCACCGCACGACCGGGGGCAAATACCCTTGTCGCGGGATGCGCTTTTTATCTGTATATGAATGATTGGCTTTGCAAAGATAGGAAAATATTGGCTATGACACTGTTTGAGATTCTAAATTTTAATAGGGAAGTTCTGGAGCGTTTGGTTGGAATGGGCTTCAAACCTGATGATTATAAATATATCGACTTGTATAAGGAGTATGAAGAGATGCGCAAAGAAGGTGACAAGGTGACTTATTGTGTTGCCGTCCTTTCTCTCCGGCACGGTGTTTCCGAACGCAAAATCTACGAAATACTTGGACGTTTCAAAAAGGAGTGTACGTTTCATGCAGTATGATCGGGTTGTTTTTTTTGCTTTCATGGGGGAAAGAGAAGAACTTTGCACCGAAAATATAAACACAGAATTATGTTAGATGATTTAAAAGACAAGTGCAAATATGCCGGAGAAAGGAAGTTGGTACACGGCTCCCTGTTCTCCGGCATCAGGTCGGAGGTTTCGATCTTGCCGCCTCATGGATGGGCTGGAAAAATGTTTTCCACTGTGAAATTAATGAGTTCGGTAATACCGTACTGAGTTATTGGTTCCCCCAAGCAGAACATTATGATGACATCACAAAGACCGATTTTACAAAATGGAGAGGGAAAATCGATGTGCTTTCCGGAGGCTTTCCCTGTCAGCCATTCAGCGTTGCCGGCAGAAGAAAAGGCGCGGATGATGACCGTTACCTCTGGCCGGAGATGCTCCGGGCTATACAAGAAATCCGGCCGGCTTGGATTATTGGTGAAAATGTTGCTGGAATCACCAGTATGGTACAGTCCGGCAAGGAAGTTACGGTGGCGGCCGGATTCTCCCTGTTTGGAGAGACGGACACTCAAACGCTACTCAGGCAGGAATCCGTTCTCGAAACAGTCTGTGGAGATCTTGAGCGTGCGGGATATTCCGTCCAGCCGTTTATTATTCCGGCTTGTGCCGTCGGAGCTCCCCACCGCAGGGACAGGATCTGGTTCATTGCCGGAACAAATGACGGTTTTGCTTCCGACACCGGTTACGAGCGATGCAGGTGTTGGAAGCATAATTGGAAGAAAAGACACTTTTATTCAGACGTCCGGTGGTGGCCTGCGAAAAATCAACCGGAACGGAACGAATGGCAGTGTAGGGCTGGCGAGAATGGTCGGACTGTTGCCGACACCGAGAAGCAACCGGGTAAACGGATGCAATCTGACAAGTCCGATTTTGGCTGCGAGAGGAAAAGGGAATCTGGAGGAGAAAGTTGCAGCCTGGGTACAGGAGCGAATGATATCCGGTTCGACAGTGAGAGATGGGAAAAGGACGACTTTTTCGACCAGTCAGATGAAAAAGCGGAGAATATCGGGAAACAACAGCCTTCCGGATCTTTCCTTCCGGACTGGAGAGACTTTCCAACTATCTCCCCTGTTTGTCGAAGAAATGATGGGCTTCCCTTTACAGTGGACGACCTTGCCGTTTCTTTCTCAAAATGGAGAGCTGAATCTATAAAAGCATACGGAAATGCAGTTGTTCCCGCATTGGTTTATCGGATATTTCAATTCATAGAAGATACTTACAGATAATATAGACTAAGTTACACGATAAAATAATTATTGCAATGGAAAAGACTACCATTTATACTCAAGCCCCACTTCCTTTCGTGGGACAGAAACGCATGTTTGCCTCTGAATTTAGAAAGGTTCTGAAGCGTTTTGATGACAAAACAATATTTGTAGATCTGTTTGGTGGCTCCGGTTTGTTGTCACACATTACCAAGCGTGAAAGACCGGATGCAGTGGTCATCTATAATGACCATGACAACTACCGTGAACGTTTGGAAAACATTGACCGGACAAATACCCTGTTGGCCGATCTGCGCGTAATGGCAAAGGGATATCCCCGCCACAAAATGATTTCCGGAAGTATGCGCGAAAGCTTTCTTGAGCGTATTCGTCAAGATGACAGGACAGGTTTTGTGGATTACCTTACCCTTTCGTCCTCATTGCTTTTTTCCATGAAATATGTTCTCAATCTTGAAGAGCTTGAGAAACAAACCTTTACAACAAACTACGGCAAAGTGACTACCGGTGCGACGGCTATCTTGACGGGCTTGACGTGGTTTGTTGCGATTACAAGGTACTGGCAGACAGATACGGGGTATTCAGGGAAGCGGTCTTTCTGGTTGATCCCCCTTATATGGCGACAGACATCAGCACATACAAGATGGACTGGAAACTGACGGATTACCTGGATGTTCTGCTTGTGCTGAAAGAACACCCGTTTGTTTATTTCACTTCCGGGAAATCCCCCATATTGGATTTCTGCAAGTGGATGGAAGAACATCCTGAAACCGGTAATCCTTTCAGGGAAGCCGGTAAATCCACGCTCACCGCACGGATGAATTACAACTCGTCCTATACAGACATCATGCTTTACAAAGAAGCGGCCTGAATAAACCATATACACCACCTTGAATTCTTTTTAGCGGATACTCCCGATGCGAATCGGAAGTATCCGCTTGTCTTTTAATGCATGTCGCAATGTGATTGCGACGAACCGCCGTATTTTGCCTTCCGAAATTGGAATATCATAATTTATCATAATGTATAATCAAAAACAAGAAACCATGTTGAATGAAAAAAACAACACAATGCCGGAGAATAGCCGGCTTGCTGAAGTTCTGGAAGAACCGGACGCAATTTTAAAAATTAAAATGCCCACCGAGAAAATACAGTTGGCTGCCGTACAAAAGAAGCCGGAACTCATACGACATCTGCCTTTTGCTACGGAAAAAGTACAGATATCGGCAGTTATCACTTCTGCGGAGAGTATTTTACTCATGCATGATCCTTCTCCGACAGCCTGTTTTATAGCTGTGGAAGGAATGTTGAAACTGAGTCTTTTTCCAGAACGAAGTGTACTGGAAGCTGCGAAGAAGTTAGTGCTACAGATGCAAAAGGACAAGCTAGACGGAGAGCCGAGTACGGCAGCTATAGAGAATTTCTTAACGGAAGTCGAACCATTTAAAAATTAATGCCATGCCTACCATTTTAGATCGTTTAGCCGCACTCTTTAGCCGGGATATGAGAGCGGTACTCCGTAATCCCCGTGCCATCAGCATGATTGAGAATCCTTCCGAACGTGTCCAGCTGGCGGCAGTACAAAGGGATAAAAGTGTCATCTGTTTTATAGACAAACCTACGGAGAAAGTACAGCTTGCTGCAGTCAGGAATGCTCCGCACAATATCCATTTCATTGCTTCTCCGAGTGAAAGAGTACAGCTGTCTGTCATACGAAATAAGCCGGTCTATATCGGTTTTCTTTCTTCCCCCACAGAAAGAGTTCAGATGATGGTCGTGGAGAAAAGACCGGAATGTATCTCCCTGATAAAAAAGCCTGCGGAAAAAGTGCAGTTGATGGCTGTATTGAGAAATCCGCACCACATTGCCTCTATCAGAGAACCGGCAGAAAAGGTACAGTTGGCTGCCGTACAAAAGAAACCGGAATATATCCGTTACATTGAAGAACCCACGGCAAAAGTGCAGCATATGGCCATAGAAGGGAATCCGGACATCCTGCAGTACATCAAGTCTCCTGCCGAAAGCGTGCAGCTTGCAGCAGTGCAGGCCAGAGGTGAGAATATCAGATACTTATCCGCACCATCGGAAACAGTACAGTTTGTTGCTGTCAGGAGTAACCCTCAGAATATCCGGTATATCGAGAATCCGTCGGAAACAGCGCAACTGTCCGTCCTGCATGCCGACAGGAACGCAGCCCTGCTCATCAAACATCCTTCAGATAAAGTAAAGAAACAAGCTGAGGAAGTGTATGGTTTCAAATTAGAAAGTGCTGCAGAGACAAAGCAAGGAACACTGGAGGAAAAGGGCAAAGCCACAGAGACTATTGCTTCCGGAAAGAAGAAAACTCAAGCAGCACAAAAAAATACTACTGTAAAGACAGCTGCAGAAAAATTGGATGAGGAAATCAAGAAGATCAACAATGAATATGAGAAAACCGTCCATGAGATTTGGCAGAAAGGAGACATCGGTTCTCGTGAAACCGAACTCCAGCGTGCCCAAGAGAAAATGAACAAACAACTTGCGAAGGCTTCTGAGCAGTTCAGTTCGTCATCAGCTTCCGGAAAGAAGAAAACTAAAGCAACACAAAAAAACACTGCCGTAAAGACGGCTACAGAAAAATTAGATGAGGAAATCAAGAATATCAACGAGGAATATGAGAAAACCGTCCATGAGATTTGGCAGAAAAGAGATGTAGCTTTTCGTGATCCTGAACTCCGGCACGCCGAAGAAACAATGAACAAACAACTTACGAAGGCTTTCGAACAGTTCAATTCAACATCAACTTCCGGAAAGAAAGGATGCAACGTTGAAAGCATCATCCGGGATCTTCGTAAGGAAGGTGTCAAAGTAGAAAGCATGCAGGCAGCGGAATGGCATGCCCTAATGAGAGGCAAGAGTATAAGTCCTACCGTCGGTTCCTCCGTGGGGAAAGCCGCAGCGAAAAAAAGTGCGCTGATGCTTTCCAAAACTCCGGTTGGCTACACCCTGAAAGCCATAGGTGCAATAAACCGGATGAGCCGGCAGGCCAGTGCAGATATGTAGAAGTAAATTCCATATTCTTTTTGTATTACTTGTTTATTTCTTTACTCTGATAATGCATCAAGTAATTAAGTAAACAAGTAATATTCTTTAATAGTAAATGATGTATTATGCAAATTCTTTAATGCGATGGAACAAGTATCCGATAATATTTTTTTGTCCTTTGCCACAAAATATAACTTAGAAGAGATATATGTGAAACAATACGCTGATTCTATGCGTATGGGGAATTTGGGAGGAGCTTCTTATGCATTTCAAGAGATTCGTAGAAAAGTGCGTCTTGACAATTCGAATGACAATCTCATGCAATTTTCAAAACGTTTCGCTCCTATTCGGGAAAACCTGTATAAAGAGTTTGGCAATATAGATGGACTCAGGGACGAAGCGATTCGTGCCACAATGAAAGAACGCAATATAATGGAAGCTGCTCGTAAACGAATAGAGGAAGAAGCTAAAATAGAGCAGCACCGGTTACAGGAATTTCAGGACATGAGTGATGACCATTTGGATGAAGAGTATCTGGGAACTGTCGAAGAGGGTAATGAGCCTCGTATGCGTGACCTTGTCAACGAGGCTGCACGCCGTAAAGGGTATGAAGATACGGATAGTAGCTATCAGGGTGAAGGTGCATGGGTAGCACCCGCTGATCCTGGCTACGAAAATGCAGAGGCAAGGCGTGCTGACGTTGAAGAAAATAGTCCCGATGTGAATATGGAAGATATTTCCAAAGGATACTCTCCCCAGCCCGATGATTATTTCAGCAATTTAAGGGCGTATGGCACAAATACCCCGGAAGGAAGAGAATCAGCGCAAGCGATAAATAGTGCAATGGATGCGATACGTTCTACCGGAAATATACCTATGGTGAAGGTGTATCGTGCTGTTCCGCCGGGGATAAAAGAAAGTATCATACGGAATGCCGATTGGGTGACTCCAAGCAAAAAATATGCGGAGATGCATGGAAATCATCGTCTGGAAGGAAAATATCGCATAATGGAGCAGGAGGTTCCTGCAAACGAACTATGGTGGGATGGCAATGATATTAATGAATGGGGATTTGATGATGGAAAAGACTATCGTTATAAAAATACTAAGAATAATCGGAAGTTGAATGATCTGGTTACCCGCGATGATAAAGGCAATATAATTCCTTTGTCTCAACGGTTTAACAGCCGCAAGAATGATATCCGTTTCCGTATTGGAGACACAAAGAAAATAAGCAGAGATGGAAGAAAGATTATTTTCACGAGGGCAAAACCTGCACAAACCCTAGTGGCATTGAAAAAATATCTAAAATCAGAGGGAATTGCCTGTTTTGAAGAAACAGCCCGTACAAAAAGCTCTTATCTTGAATTCGAAAAAGAGGGAGTGTCCTATAATATTCGGTTTGCCAATCACACAAAAGGGATATACGGTTCTTTTTCTGATATGCAAGATAATGGATTGGACATAAATTATTCTCCAAACGGTATAAAAGGCGTGTCTATTGACATGGCATTGAACGATTATGGAATAGACCGGATAAAATCATTAATGAGTGATATAGAAAATTTTAATTTACTTGATAATTCGGAGAAAGACCTGGATAAATATTCAAGCCTTCTTTTAGACATTTCTGAAAATAAGACTCTTACGTCTTTGACCACCCTGTTTCCTGAATTATACGGAATAGTCGCTCGTGATCTTGCTATAGCTGCTGCCACCGCTTCTATGGAAGCCGGGAGAAAGGCGGATAAATTATTCGGTGGAGACATGCATTATATTGCTTCCAATGGGATAGAGATAACGGATAAAGGCGGACGATTCGGAATATCAACCACTTTTCCCACCGGATGGACAGGGAAAACAAAGATTCCCACAGAAGAGGCCATTGAAGAATATAAAGCTACCGAACAATACACCTTTCAGCAGGATATCTACAACAAAAAGCAGGAATATGTAAATGGTGAACGGGAAAAATATGCCGCTATTCTTAAAAAATATAATTCTTCGGATATCCGTTATCGTTTCATCGGTGAAAAGGGGGCAGCTGCACTGGACAAGGCGGAAGAAGGCACTATAAGATTGGATAACCTGTCTGTTGCCTGTGAAATGGAGGATGCGGGCAAAGAGCCCTTATCTATTAAAATGGCTACCGGTTGGGAGCGTGGCGCGGACAGAAAATGGAGATACGAGACGGGAGACTCTAAATTAAAGGATACCATATCCATCGGAGGCAAGGAATTCAAGCGGTACGAAGAGGATATGCTTTGGACATCCGGAAAACTCGTGAATACTGTTGATAACGAGGCATTATTCATAGCTTATCCCGAATTGGTTGATGTGCGTCTGGAGACAGACACCATGACAGGAAATATGCCTTCCAACGGAGCCTACAATTCAGCAACAAGAACGATTCATATCCATGCGTCTGAATTGAAATATCTTAATCAATTATTGAATCATGAGATACAACACGCCGTGCAAGATATTGAAGGATTTGCCAGTGGAAGTTCTTCCGAACAATTCAGGAATACCAGAGAGGAAATTATCCGCGACCTCAATTTCTTTACAAATGGCAATATACTGAAAGGCAACGCCATAACCGATGGTGCAAGCGTGCGGCAGGCTCTTGGCAAGTTAATACCCTATACGGACATAAGCCTGCGCACGGGATATGCCGACAAGCTGGAACGGGTTGCCCGGAAATATGGCTATGAAAATTTCGATGGTCTGCTTGCCGGATTTGACAGCATGCCTTCAGCTATGGAACAATATCATAAGACGGCCGGCGAAGTGGAGTCCCGTAATGTGGTAAAACGGATGAGCTTTACTCCGGATCAAAGAAAGAACACTCTTGCCGTTTCAACTGAAGATGTTGCACGCGATGGGCAGATCTTCCTTTCAAGAGAGAGCCGAATGAATCAGCTCTCGCACTATGCTTCCTCTCTGGCGGAGAAACAGCACATTCCTGTCAGTATTGTCCGTTCAGTTGATGAGGTGAACTCTCCCGGGGCACGCGACCTTATTTCAAGCGGAAAGGATATAAGAGGCTGGTACGACGTACCTTCAGACCGCATCTGTCTGTATCTTCCACACGCACAGGGTAAGGAGGACATCGAGCACACCCTGTTGCATGAGGGGGTGGCGCATTACGGGCTGCGAAAACTTGCCGGTCGGAAACATATGGATGCATTCCTGGACGATGTCTTTGACGGGTGTGGAGAAAAAATACGTGGTGAGATTGTCCGTTTGGCCGATACGGGAAAAATGCAGATCCGCACCGCCACGGAAGAATATCTGGCAAACTTGGCCGAGAACGGAACGGATCTTTCCGTATGGGATAAGATCTGCCTTGTTTTCAGGAATCTCCTGCGGAAGATCGGATTCCATATCGAGATTGGTGAAAGGGAACTGAAAGGTTTGCTTACCGCCAGCCGTGAGAACCTGAAGAAAACTGCAACCGCCTCCATACCCGAAAAAATACAGACCGCAAAGGGAGAGCTTGCATTCGCTCCGGGATATAGCAGTGCATCCATCAGGAGAAAAGATTCGGTGCAGGACGCGACATTCCTTCTGGAGAGAATGAAAAAGGCGGGAATTGAACCGGCTTCTCTCAGCCGGGATGAATGGGAATCTCTTTTCGGCAGTAAGGGAATGGCGCTTTCAGATGGCAGGATATTCATGGCCGTAAAAGAACCGGCAGGATACGGATTGAAAATATCCGATGCAACCGTCCGGAATATAAAGACATTAGAAATGGAAATATAAGATCACAAATATGAATAAGAATAATTCTTTTGACAGAACGGTACAGGAAGATAAACCGGCAGGTCTGCGTTCCTTTTCCTGGGGGAAAAGGGAACTACGGATTTTTGGAGAAAAAATTACCCTGCATGTAAACGGCATACCCTATGATACGACTCCGATGCTGGACGTGATCCGCAGTGCCGGGACAAATCCGGAAAAGATCTCTCCGGCCAGGTGGATATCCCTACTCCGGGGACAGCCTACCAGTCTGCCGGGTTGTCAAAAAACGATAATGATGGTCAGGACTCCATCCGGGTATACGGCCAAATGTTTGGAGATGACTGGTAACAAAGACAAATCTTTCCAGTTGGAAGTATAGTATTTTATATATAACACTTAAAAAGTAAATCATACATTGAACTGATTAAAGTAAACATATTAATCAAGTAAAATAAATAATCACCGTTATGGAGAACTGCGTTTTTTATATTAAATTGCTTATTTTGATGATGGCTTCCCTGATGACAGGAGTTTCCACCCTGAGTCGGACATGGTATGTCAACCTGCTGATCTTTTCTGTCTGTATGGTAGCTGAGACCTGTCTGGCATACCTGTTCTTTCCGGCATATATGTTTTATCCGGCACTGTTTTCACTGGCCATACTCCTTCTTTCATGGATATGGGAGCATATCAAACCTTCCGGGAAAGAGAAGAGAACAAACCCCGTCAAGCTACCGGTACTTTCCGGAATTCCATATACGCACTTGGAATTCTATTACTATTATTCCAATTTCCTTGTCTATGGAGGAGCCGGTTCGGGAAAGACAAAAAGCCTTGGCAAATGGCTGTTGGAAGAATATATCAAACTCGGATTTGCCGGGTTCATCTATGACTTCAAGGATACCGACTACACACAGACAGCCTACAACCTGATAGGGAAACACGGTTATCCGCACAAATTATATTATGTAAGTTTCGACAAACCGGAACGTTCCTACCGTTTCAATCCGCTCAAGGTGGTAAAAGACCGTACCGAGTTGATCCAGCTCATGGAAGATATCCTGCTGGCACTTCTTCCCAAGAAAGAACAGCAGAACGAGTGGGTGTCCGGAGGGCTGGGTATCTTGCGCGGAGTAGCTTTCCGTTTTTGGGACGAGTTCCCGGAATATTGTACATTGCCGCATATCATGGCTTTCATCATGACCGCTTCCTATCGGCAGCTCTCCATGTTCCTGCAGCAGAACCTCGTATCGGAAATGCTGGCCGGTGCATACCTGAAGGCCGAAGGTTCCGAGAAGACACAGGCTTCCTATCTTTCCACCCTGTGTAACAACCTGGCTACCATCTCGCAAAACGAGGAGATCGCCTATATCCTTTCAGGAGACGATTTTGACTTTAACCTGATCGATCCGGAGAATCCGAAGCTGTTTGCCGTAAGCAACAATTTTTCCAAGAATTCAGTCTATGCCCCGGTTATAAGCATGCTTATGAGCATATCATCCCGTCAGTTTACCATGCAGAACAAAGTACCTTTTGTCTATTTTCTGGATGAAATGACAACAGTCAATATAAAGAATTTCGAAACGCTGCCTTCGGTACTGCGTCAATACAAGGCGGCTTTTGTCCTGCTCACTCAGTCCGGTTCCAAACTGGAAAACCTGTACGGAAAACTCGACAGGTCATCCGTGGAAGCCAATTTCGGGAACCAGTTTTTCGGACGTACCAAAGATGTGGAAGCCCTGAAATATTATCCGTTGATGTTCGGCAAGGAGGAAAAGGAAAGAAAATCCCGAAGCGCAGGAAAAAGCGGGGGTAGTACGAACCGGAGCGTCACTGTTTCATCACAGAAAGAGGATATCTATCAGGGCAGGGATTTTGCAGATCTGGAGCCGGGAGAATTCATCGGTTCGGCCACCCGTGCCAATACCGGATACTTCAGGGTGAAGTTTAAGGAATTCAAAGAAAAAGGCGAAAAGCCGCTACCGAATGTCCGGGTGCTGGAACCGGAAGAAATCAGCAGGAACTTTGCAAGGATACTTGTAGAAACCAGGAGTCTTTTCCCGTGTGAATGAAGAATAGGGTTGGGGACTACTTGTCCATTCCTGAAAGGAAATCCGTCCCCAGCCTTTTCAGTTCCTGAATGATGGCTTTCTTGGGATTCACCACAAACCGGTAGAGGCGGAAAGCATTTGTGTACAAACGTCTTTCTTCTTTCAGTTCCCCTCGTAGAACCTCCTGCTTGAGCTTCGATACCGCTTCATTCTCCAGTTCGTTTTTTACCTGCCAGTTTTTGGAGTATTTTCTCAGGCTTTCATCTCTTGAATGGTAATAAGGGAAGTAGTCGTACTGCTGGTTAAAATGTGAAGCACACCGGGCAGACCACTGAGAACGGTCAAAACCAACGACCACTTCCTTCCCGTCGAGTATTTGCCTGTTTCCACGGCTTTTTGAAAGTGGGGAGAGCGACACAGTCTGTGTCTTGTCCATGCGGGAGACAATGACGTGTATGTGTAGCTGCAGCCCCGGCTTCTTGTCACCCGCTTTTGCATTGCCGGCTTTAACTTCAGGATCATCCCCCTTGTAGTGTCGTTCCGTTTCCACGCGCCCGTACCAGACCAAATCATCTCCCGACTTTATTTTCTCCCGGTAGAAGTTACGGGCATATTCATCCATGCACCCGCGGGTGAACTTTTTCATTTCCGCCAGTACTTCCTCCTGCTCTCCGGGAGTTAATTCCGAAAACTCCCCGACTTTCTTTCCGGTCACCCTTTCAATGAGATGCCTCTGTTCATCACCACTCGGATTGATGGAAAGCATGTAGAATTTGTCATCGTTACTTTTCAGGGTTTTGTGGTTATTGTCTATATGGTGTTTGACACTTCGGGGAGTCACATAGTCTTTTTGATGTGAAAAGAAATTATCATAATAAGGGCGTTCCGTTTGGGACTCTTTGCAGAGATATTCCACCAATTGGGTACATTTTCCTTTGTTGTCCGATACTTCGGGAGTGTTCACCGGACGGTGTGGTTTACAGTACATATTCGTCATTGATTTTTTTGATGAGCAACTGTAAAGTGCTAAAAGGAACCTTGACTTCATCACTGAGTTTAACCCTCGGGAACTTTTCCGGATCAAGCTGGTATTTGACCAGCTCGGCCAGACGTTTGAGCTTGTCTTTGTAAACAGTAGCACTCTCCGTCTGAAGATCCTCCGTCTGCATCTTTTCTTTCAGCTTCCGGTTTTCTTCTTTCAAGTCTCGTAGCTCATTCATCAGCCTGGCATAGTCGAATGATTCTTGTGGATTGCCACTCATGGCAGACAGCTTCTCAAGTACGGGCTTTAATATATCCCGTTCCTGGGATTTGATGATTCTAACAACATCCTCAATCCGCTTTTCTACCAATGCTGTCGGATTCCGAGAAGCATAGCGAGGATTGAATCCGGTGATTTCAAAAAAAGTAATCATCCTGTCAATACAGGAATTAGCAGAATCACCTCCCTGAAAGATTTCCAGACGCTTTTTGACGCTTGGAGAAATCCGGAGCATTTTAGTCGAAATTTCCTTGTTTGTATACATTTTTGTTACAGTTTATTATTCTGGTACAAAGGTAAATAAAAGAGTTTTTGCAGTCAAACGTTACAGTACCCGCCTGACGGTAATATTTTGTAATATTCTGAAAATTAGTAAAATGACAAGTCGTTTACGAAATATTTACTAAAAGTAGAAGAGTTAATATATTTAAAATCAATAGAATAATACTTTTTTGTATACGATTGTATACATTAAAGTATATAGTGTGTACATGTAAAGTATTAATTATCAACGCTTTGCGTCGATTTGTGTTCCCGTGTGCGGGAACTCCTCTTGCTCTTCCTTATCAGGAATTTACTAAGGGACTTCCAGCCCCTTAGCTCCGGACGTTCCGGAGGCTTGGAAGCACCTCGGATCAGCAGTGTTATTCGGATGATTCTTCCCTTGAAAGGACATGACAAACAGGTGCAGAAAAAACAGTGTGAAAAATCAAGGTAAAATCCCCCATGAAAGGAAAAGAAACCTCGTTTTTGAAAGGTCGGATACAATTTTTAGCAGAAGCAAAAGTAAGCTAATATACTGATAAATAGCGTATTGATATTTGGATAAGCAGAGAAAAATCATTACCTTTGATATATAATAATAAAGGAGATAATTAGTTATGAATGAACAAGTTAGAGCTATATTAGCTGAAAACGGAACAAAAACATTGAAAATTCGTAAACTTCTTTTGCTCGGACTTACCCACCGTGAGATTGCCGATCTTGTCACTCGTGGAAACCGTGGTTTCGTTTGGAACGTTTACAAAAGAATGAGAGACGAAGGAATGCTGCCTGCTTCACAGAATTCCCGAATAAGTTCACCCGATCTTGATTTTTCTTTCAGGAGAAAATTCGGAGTTGAAATAGAAGCGTATAACTGCACAAAGCATAAACTGATACGTGAGCTTCAGGAAATAGGAATTGCTGTTAGAGAAGAAGGCTATAACCATGAGACACGCGGCCATTGGAAACTGACAACGGACGGAAGTCTGAATGGGAGTAATACCTTTGAGTTGGTAAGTCCCATATTGGAGGGTGAAAACGGATTGGAAGAACTGGAAAAGGTATGTTGGGTATTGGAACTATGCAATGTAAAGATAAATGAAAGTTGTGGGCTGCATGTCCATATGAATGCAACGGACTTTGATATTGCCACTTGGCAGAATCTGCTCCTTTCATATAAGCATGCCGAAAATGAGATAGACTCCTTCATGCCTGCTTCACGTAGAAATAACCACTTCTGCCGTTCTTTGAGAGGAATTTCGGATGAAAGTATCAAGGCTGCAAGAACTGTGGAACAACTGCAAAGATTGTTTCCTACAACCAATGGAACCAGACGTTATCAGAAAGTGAACCTTGAGGCATATTCACGGCATAAGACCGTGGAGTTCCGCTAACATTCGGGTACGATCAATTTCACAAAAATAGAAAATTGGGTGCGTTTTCTCGACAGAATGGTTACCTTTGCATCTGTGAGTTCATTACCGACCGGAATTAGATTGGAAAATTTTCCTTTCTTGGGGGAAAAACAAAAACTGTATTATAAATTAAGAACTAAAAAATTAGCGGTATGAATAAAAAGACATATATGTTGCCGGGGGATGAGCGTATAGCTGCCTCCGACGCCAAAGAGTTTGTGCGTGAACTCCGTGAGGGCAGTTGGATGGATTCCGGTTGTACTGATCAGCAGTATATGCACAATTTCGCCGAACGTTACATGGTGCAATCCGGTGAGAAGATTGCCACTGATACACCGGAGAATTTCCTTGCCGATTTGATTCGGACAGGATATGCTAAAGAAATGTAACGAACGGAATTTCCTTTATTATTATGTCCCCATTTTCCTTTCAAGGGAAGATGGGGATTTTTTGCAGTAATCTTCTAATGATACTTGAAAAATAAACTACTTTCATACTGTTATAAGTAATTCACTTTAAAAGTAAAATAACAACTCCAACAATTTTCTTATTTAATATGCAAATAATAATCATTTGCATATTTTTACTATAATAATAGGCATATATTGATTATTTGCATATATTCGCAAAAAAAATAACAGACAGAATGGATAAAGTGGTTTATGTACATCTCATCTTTGAGAAAAAAGACTTTTTTTTCGGCAGCATCGCTGCTATTTATGACTATCTGAGCGCAGAACAGATCGGTGCCAGCTACAATACACTTCGGAATGTCCGGTGGAGAGAAACGTCGGTACATTCGACATCGAGAGCTATCATAAAGATCGGAAAACTTCTCCGCTCCGGTAGTAGTAGGAAACAGCCTGTTCCATAAAGAAAAATATTCCATAAATATATAGGCATGGGAAAAATTCCACTATCCTGTAAATTGTAACTTTACAGATGGGAAAATAGCAAGGTGGACATCGCACTTTTATAAGAGCATCGTTTTTCCGTACAACAAGAATGTCCGTATCTTTGCCGGCTCAACAAAGAGACAGACATCATAATGGAAATAATGAGCCGATTTTTAAAAGACAAACTATATATGTGGTACAAGGTAAGAGAACTTCAATCAAAAGGACTTAACAAGACACAGACCGGGAAGTACCTGGGTGTAGACAGAAGTACTGTGCGGAGATATCTGCAGATGAGCCGGGATGAGTTTATCGGAAAACATAATTCCCACCGCAAGCATGAACTGAAGCTGGGAAAGTATGAAGAGTATGTGCGGGGTACACTGGAAGAATACCCGTACATTTCGGCCGCCCGGATGCATGACTGGCTCAAGGAATGTTATCCTGATTTCCCCCGAGTCTGTGATAAGACTGTCTTCAATTTTGTGGAGAGAATACGCAGAAAATTTAAAATCGGGAAAAGGTCTGAGATCCGGATGCGGCGTGATTATGAAAAATTACCGGACACTCCCTACGGGGAGTATGCACAAGCGGATTTCGGAGAGAAGTGGATACCTGTGAAAAATGGCGGAAGCACGAAGGTTTACTTTTTTGCCATCGTACTGACGCGCTCCCGCTATAAATTTGTTCACTTCAGCCATCGGCCTTTCGATACGGATCTGGCAGTTTATGCCCATGAGCTTGCCTTCGAATATTTCGGTGGCAAACCTGAAAAGATTATTTATGACCAGGACAGGGTGCTTATAGCTCGTGAGAACCTGGGAGACCTGATATTGACAAGGAAGTTTCAGGCATTTGTAAAAGAGCAACATTTTCAACCGGTGTTTTGTCATAAGGCAGATCCGGAATCCAAAGGAAAAGTCGAAAATGTGGTGAAGTATGTAAAGGAGAATTTTTTGGTAGCCCGTGTTTTCCATGATACCTCCGGATTGAATGAGGAAGTCCGCCTCTGGCTTGAAAGGACAGGAAACGGAAAAGTACACGGAACCACCCATTTGGTTCCGTGTGATGAATTTGCTGTGGAGAAAGAATACCTGATGACTTATTACGGTGAGCCACGGCCACCGCAAGAGGAAATGAGGGAGTATCACGTGCGTAAGGACAATACTGTCCAGTACAGGGGGAATTACTACAGCCTGCCATGTGGAACCTACCGGAGTGGGGAAACGACGGTCTGGTTGCAGGAGGCCGAAGGATGTGTGGAATTGTACAGCAAGGATACGGGGAAACTTATCTGCCGGCATGTCCTTTGTACCCGGAAAGGAAAAACGATTTACGATGAAGGACACAGAAAATCAAGAAATACGGGAGCACAGAAGTTGACTGAACGAATTCTTATCTATGTATCCGGCAATCGAGAAGTTGCCTTATGGATGGATAAGTTGAAGAAAAAAAAAGAACGCTATTATAAGGATAATCTGAAAGTGATTCTGCTCATACTCCCAAGATATGACAAGGATACCCTGATAGAGGCTGTACGGATATGTCTTGACAAGGGTATCTACAATGGTGAATCTGTTAAAAGTCTGTGCGAATACGTGCATAGAAGTCGGGAAAAAGGAACGGAGACCGCTGAATTAAGCAGCTGCCTGCCGCAGCAGACCGGGCTGATACAATCTTATAATGAAATTTTCAGTGGCCATGATAAAACGTAAAAGGAAATTGGTTGAATATGCACTACGTCTGAAATTGGCGAACCTGGCAGAGAACATAGAGGCGATACTCCATGAAGCGCAGGAAAAGCAACCTACTTACTCGGAGTTCCTCCTTGCCTGTCTTAGTCGAGAGATTCAGGACAGGGAAAAGAAAAACTGCCTATGCCGGTTGAAAGCCGCCGGACTTCCAATGAAATACGATCTTGATCTGTATGATTGCAACAGGACGGAAGGAATGGATGACAGGAGGCTACGGGAACTACGTGAGTTGGTGTGGGTAAACCAGGCGTACAATCTGCTTCTGATAGGTGCTTCCGGAACCGGCAAGACTTTTATAGCTGCAGGACTCGTTTATGAAGTAGTGAAAGCAGGATACAAAGCATACCTGATAACCATGGAGGATCTTCTTATCTGTCTAAAGACAAGGGACGTATCCAGACATGCCATGAAAACCTATAAACGAATAATGAAAGCCCGGTTGTTGGCCATCGACGATGCCACCCTGTTTCCCCTGAAAAGAGAAGATGCTTTATTGTTATTCAAGCTAGTTAATGATTTTCAGGAAAAAACTTCACTTATCATCACAGCAGACAAGGCTCTCACTCAGTGGCTGGAGATGTTGGGAGATGAAACAATCACCGCAGCTTTGCTTGACAGGTTACTCTATTGCTGTGAAATAATCCGGCTCTCAGGAACGAGTTATCGTATGGAAAACAGGAAAACAATTTTTAGCAATCAGAAACCGGACATAGGGACGTAAAAAGAGTTAATGAATGTGAAGTACTGACGGTGTAAAAGTGAGATATATTAAATTACATAAAAATGAGACATCTAAATTTGCAAGGTACAACAGTGTGCTGAAATCCTTTCAAGCATGATTTCCCATGCCTTACTTTGCATTGTCTTCCATGAGGGAAGATGACTATCGCAATCCAAGAAATCACATTAAAAACAGAAAACATGGAACAAACGAACCAACTGATTCCGACGACCGAGGCGGCGAAATTTCTCGGCATCAAGGTAAGTTACCTGCACAAATTGATGATGCGCCGTGTCATCCCTTATTACAAGCCTAACGGGAAACTGTGTTTCTTCGACAAGAGCGAGCTGGATGCATGGATGAAAAACATCCGCGTGGCTTCACAAGCGGAACTCGACCGTGAAGCACAAAAGTATATCGTCAACCGTGCCAAACGGTAGGTCATGGCAGGCATCTACGAATACATCAACCGCTTTTGGGCGGAGGCGGAGCGCGGCCCGTTCAATCCCTCGGAGGTAGCACTGTACCATTACCTCCTGTACGAGGCGAACCGCCTGCGGTGGAACATGCCGTTCGCCTGTCATACCGCCATCATCTGCGTAAGGTTGTCAACGACCAAACAGAACATCTGCAAGGCACGCCAGCACCTCATGGAGCGGGGACTGATAGATTTCCGGACGGGCAGTGGCATCCGTGCCCCCGCCATGTATTCGTTGACCGAACCGTATACCGTACAGTTGTCACCACGGTTGTCCCGTGAGTTGACCGTGCAGTTGACCCATTCTAATATAAAAGATAAAGAAACAGATAAAGATATTATATCCAACCAACACGCGCGGGAGGAGAGTTTGAAGTCATTGGATGAACTGGAATCGCTGCTGCTCGCGGATACGGGATGGCAAAACAGCGTGTCGGACATGCTGGCGAAAAAAGAAAACGGAATGATGGATACGGCACGGATACAAGGGTACATACGGGACTTTTTCAGAGACAGCGCATAGGCGGGCTTTCCCAAAGGGAAGAAAGCGACTGCCGCAGCCATTTTTACCATTGGATAAACAAACAGTTGAAAAACAATCGACATGGAACAGATAGAAAATCCGGAGATTATCGGGACACTGATGTCACGGCTCGTTCAGCCAAGGATTACGAAGGGCCGTTTTAGACTGCCGTTCGATGAAGATACGGCGAAAAAGTTGCTCACGTGTGCCATTGAAGGCGAAGTGCGCGGTCGTGGCGGTACGTTCGCCTGTACCGCTCCGGTTGAGACGCAGATAGGCAGGCTTGCGGCAAGCCTGACCTCCGGCAAACGGTATGGCGTAATCCTGTGCGGGACGTGCGGCAACGGCAAAACCACCATGATGCGGGCCTTCCAAAATCTACTCAATGTTCTCCGACTGCCTGACGATTACCACAAAAAGACATACGGTATGTCTGTCGTGAATGCCGGACACATCGCCTACCTGTGCCGGAGCAATTACGAAAGGTTTCTGGAACTCTGCAACACGGAAATGCTCGGCATAGACGACATGGGAACCGAACCTTTGGAGGTGCAGGAGTTCGGAAACATGCACAGGCCGATGGTCGATCTGTTGACGAGACGTTATGAAAACGGGACTTTCTCGTTCATCACAACCAACCTTGTCCCGCAACAGATCCGTAACCTGTACGGGGAAAGGATTGCCGACCGGCTCAACGAGATGGTCGACAAAATCATATTTGAAAATCCGTCATTCAGAAGCATGTGACATGACTAATCAGTATAACAAGACAGTGGCACTTATAGAAACCAAAACGTGTTTCGGGTATCGGGCGCGTGCCGGTAATGGCGTGTATTCGGGGAGCAAGTATAGGTTTTGTGTCCCACAAAACCGCCTGACGGAACGGGGAGCTGCCGGATACGGCAGCGGGAAGGAGGCGGCACGATGAACCCGACACACCCCGAAAGCAATACCCCGGAACGGAAGCAGGGCGGACGCCCCAGACTGCCCGACGGCGAGAAGCGCGACTGTCCCGTGAAGGTCTATTTCGACAGGGCGAATTACGCCAAACTGGTACGCCGCAGCAAGCGGACGGCGAGGCCGCTTTCCGAAATCGTTTACGAACTGGCAGTGAACGGCTATGTCAAAGAACCCTTGTCAAAGGAGACAATAAAGTGGCTCCGTGCACTGGCAGGCATGGCGAACAACCTGAACCAGCTGGCGCACCTCGGACACATACACGGGCCACAGTACATCGCCGACGAGAACAGGCGGCTATCCCAAGAGATAAGCGGCCTGATTGTAAAACTCAACGAACAGTTATAACCCATGATGGCAAAGATAAGCAGCGGACAAGGTTTCGCCGGGCTGGTGGATTACGCCAACGACATCAAGAACAAGAATGCGAACATCATCGCTTCCGAGGGTGTGGACCTAACATCGAACAAGTCCATAGTGGCGAGCTTCAGCCTGCAGGCCAAAAGCCGCCCGTCACTGAAGAACTTTGTCGGGCATATCTCCTTGAGCTTCGCGCCGGAGGACGCGCCTAAGCTGTCGGACACGCTGATGGCCGACATCGCCAAGGAATACCTGCGGCGCATGGGCATCGTGAACACGCAGTTCGTCATGTCCCGCCATCACGACAAGCCGCATCCCCACGTGCATATCGCCTACAACCGGGTTGATAACGACGGCAACTCCATCACGGGCGACCAAGGTTTCCGCAAGTCGGCACGCATCACCCAAGCCCTCACGCGGGAATACGGTCTTACTTTCAGCAAGGGCAAGAAGAAGGTGAACCGCGACCGTCTGAAAGGCAAGGCCGCTGTCAAATACCGCATCTACGACACCGTTACCGAGGCAATGCAGACCTGCCGCAGCATGGAGGCGTTGAAAGCCGCCCTTGCCGCACAGGGTATCGGCATGAACATCACCCTCAATGCGGAGGGTAAGCCCAAAGGCGTGGTGTTCACTTGCAGCAACATCTCTTTTGGCGGTTATCAGATCGACCGTTCCATGACATACGCCAAGCTCTGCCAAAGTCTGGGCATAATACAGGATGGTGCAGGCAACGCCAAGGGCCTGACCGCATCGGACGGGCGGACAGAACAATCCGGTTTCTCTTTTGGCCGGCAACCCTCCGATACTCCATCGGAGACGATCGAAATTTCGGATGGCGTGACCCACACGGAAACGACAACGGACGGTGGAGCTTCCTCCGGAGGTGGTATCGGCGAAGCGGTGACGGAACTCGTCATGCAGCCCCATGTCCTGCAAACCGGCGGCGGAGGTGGCGGCGGCAACGACCGGGACTGGAACGACGAGGATAAGGAGAAGAATAAGAAGAACCCATATAAACGGAGAAGATAACGATGACAAGCAAAAGACCTACCCCATTGAAAAACGAGCCGGTAACACCGATCGACGAGTTGCAGGATTTGCTGGCCGCAAACATCGAGGCAATGGAGGCCCTGAACAGAAGCCTGTGCGGGCATTCCGACACGAAGCCCATCGACCCCGAGGTATTGGAAAAGCGTATCGCAACGGCAGCGAGAAACGCCGTCAAGGAGCTGCTGGAAGAACGGCAGCGCGGCTTCGAGCGTGAGGAAGAGGAAGACAAGGCACAGGGCAAGCTCACGCCGCAGGAATGCTACACGAAACTTTCGGCAGACTATGCCGACGTGTTGCAAAAATGTATAATCGTATGCGACACATACAAATATATCGGGGAAGCCACTAAACGACAGGAAGCCAGCAGCCTCAAGTTCGAAGCCAAGCTGGATATCCTTATCGCCAAACAAGACACTCAGGCGATAAGGGTGACAAAAACAGCATTTCCGTCCCGTCCCAAGCGGTTAAAGGATGTGTTTGCATACCTGTTCAAAGATATGCCGTTATACTGTCTGCATCGGGCATACCGTTCCCGTCACGTCCGGCAGTTCGTGTGTATATGTCTGCTCTGTATTTGGCTGATTACCGTTGCAATAACTTGTTGTATCATACACGAAAATATCATGATAAAGAAAGAGATACGACGGTATTCGTTACAACGAGAGTATATAGAATATAATTCCACCCATACAAAGTAACATTTTATTGGGTGTTTTTTTACACAGAAGCAACAACATCCAACAAAACCGGATGCTGTTGCTTTCGCCTATTGCAAAATGGTTCGTTTATCTTCCCAGTTGACCGATAGCTTTCTTTATGGAATAAACAACTGCCCCCATGTTGCTCCTTACAGAGGAAAGGGCCGATGAAAGGCTCGATGCAGAAACGAACCGCTTGCCGTCTTTGGACAATAGGAACTTACCTTTATCAAGAACGGACTGCCAATGCGGTTGAATAAGCGAATTTTCAAGAAGTGCATCGAACAGAACAGCCACATGGCGGATATTGTTCACCCGAATGCAGAAGCCTTCCCGGCAGGCAAAGAGAGCTTCCATGTCCTCAATACAAAGCGTAGAAACGCAAAACAGATGATAAGCGGTGGCACAAGCCACGATACCTATCATCTGTTCACGGGTAAAACTGCAGCCGAAAGAAAGCGGTGGGGCATATGTAGGCTCATCAATTTGATTCTTGGCAACTATCGGTAGCGATTCGGAGATATCATACATCCGTTTCAACTCTATGCACTCTTCAAATGAAAATGAAGTTGCTCCAAAAAGGACCTTTATACGACCGGCGCAGTTAGTTAGCAGTCCCTTGACGATATGGATATTCATTTCATGGCAGTTCCGGCAAACTGCATTATCGCAGCTGATGTATCGATGACTGTTTATGAAGTCATCCACATAACGGCTATACCGTTTACCCTCCACAATCACATTTTGGAGATAAAGTTCTCTCGCTTCTGAGAGCAACTCAAATAGCTCTTCTGCTACATCCTGTTCAGTAGCAAAGTGGGTTAGGTGCTGTTTCCCTTCAAAAAAAGAGAAGACTTTTTGATTTGTTCTTTCATGTTGAATTACTTGTTTATGAGTTTATTTAATTGTTAAATTCATTTTTAGTCAATTAAGAGAGGTTTTGGAGAATATCATTTCTCTGTCCGAATGTCTTTGTGTGTTGTTTTATTTACGATAAGAATACTTACCTCATACAATAACCACATCGGCAATGCGACCAGCGACAGCGTGAAGACATCAGAGGTCGGTGTTATAATGGCGGCTACCACAAGAATAGCCACGATAGCGTGTTTGCGATATTTGCGCATGAAACCGGCCGATAGCAATCCCAATTTAGCGAACAGCCACGAGAGAATCGGTATCTCGAAAACAAGTCCCATTGCCAGCGACATGGTCATCAGCGTGGAAATGTAGGATTGCAAGGCAATCATGTTCTCCACTTCACCGCTGACCTGATAGGTTCCCAAGAAACGGAACGTCAGCGGGAAAATCAGAAAGTAGCTGACGGCCACGCCCAAGGCGAACATAGCATAGCCACCTCCGACCACCCGCACCACATACTTCCGCTCATTGACGTACAAGGCCGGTGACACGAACCGGAACAACTGGTAGAGAATGTATGGCGATGCACACAGAATACCGGCACATAATGCGGTTTTCATGTGAATGATGAACTGTTCGGCCAGTCCCGTGTTGATGAGCTTCACGAGAAAATCCGGTGCACCGGCCTCCGTCACCAGGCCACTGAGTGAATAGAGCAGCCGGTAAGTAATAAAATTGGCATCTTTGGGTGCGAGGATAACGGCAAACAGTTCCTCCTTGAAACAGAATGCCGCCACGCCGAACACCACGGCTACGAGCAGGCTCTTCACGATAGCTGCACGCAGCACGTCGAGGTGCTCCCAAAAAGATTGTTTGTCCGTATCAGCCGCCATCCGCTTATTCTTTTTTCACCGGTTCTTCCTCGATTTCTTTCTCCATATTGTTCATCCCTTCCTTGAACGAACGTACTCCCTTGCCGAGACCTTTCATCAGTTCGGGAATCTTCTTGCCACCGAAGAACAGCAGCACGACCAATGCGATCAGCAGCACTTCCTGCATACCCAGACCGCCGATAAATAATGGTGTCATCATAATGTTCATTGTTAATTTGGTTTTGTTAAAATATCGTTAATTCCCAGATGGCTTGACCGGTGAACCGCCGAATACATCGCTCATATCCATATTGTCGAGAAGCTCATCTATTTTTCGGATCTCCTCTATCGGCAACTGAATATCGGCCGCCCCGATATTTTCTTTCAGGCGGGATAGCTTTCGGGTTCCCGGAATGGGAACTATCCACGGACGCTTGCCCATCATCCACGCCAAGGCCACCTGTGACGGAGTGGCGTGGTTTTCTTCAGCCAGACGGTCGAGCAGGGCAAACAAAGCCCGATTCCGTTCAAAGCTCTCTTGCCTGAACTGGGGCATGGAAGCGCGGTAATCGGTTGCAGCATCGAAATGGCTACCTGCCGAATAACATTCCGTGAGCAGACCATTGGCAAGCGGAGAGAACGCAACGAAACCGATGCCCAATTCGTCAAGCGTCGGAAACAACGACTCGTGCCAGCGTGCCATCATCGACAAACGATTCTGTATGGCCGCTACCGGACATACCCTATGTGCCCGGCGCAGATACTCCTCACTCGGTTCCGAGATACCCCAATGCAGGATTTTACCTTCTTTTATCAATTCAGACATAACAGAAGCCACCTCTTCCGGCTCTACCCGAGAATCCATTCTATGCTGATAGTAAAGGTCGATATGGTCGGTCTGTAAGCGGCGAAGCGAACCTTCCACAGAACGGCGTATTACCTCCGGACGGGAATCCGTCAGGACCGTATGAGTTCCCGGTGCTTCCGGATTCTCGAAAGAGATGCCGAATTTTGTGGCAATCACGATTCGGTCGCGGAAAGGTTTTAAGGCGTTTCCCAGCAATACCTCGTTGTCATGCGGGTTTTGCGCCGTACCATACGATTCTGCGGTATCGAAAAAAGTATAGCCCATCTCCACGGCATCGGCCAACAACCCGGTCATCTCATGCTTATCCGCAGGTGCTCCGTAGGCATGACTCATTCCCATACATCCAAGTCCGACAGCAGACACCCTTAATCCGCTGAGCCCTAAATTTCTATAATACATATTTATGATATTAAAGCGTTATTACAATTATCTCGATTTGCGACAATGCAAAAGTACGATGCCACTCCCGAACCGGCTTTACAAGAATTACGGATGAAAATACATTTATTTCGGTTTTTGCACTTATGCGGTTCATGCTTCGAAAATATCCGTAAAAAAGGCAATATGATTCTTGCCGGAAAAATTCACTACTTGATTGATAATTCGTACCTTTGCAGGCAAGTATAAAAAGAAAGAATATGGCGGAAACAGAAAATATCATAATAAAAGACACGCTTGAAGGGCTGGGTACGGATACCTACAGCGATTATCTGGCACATGCCCTTTGCCTGTCCGGAACGTGCCGGCTGGGATACAACGGACAGGAACGCGAACTGCACGCAGGCGACCTGATGATTGTGCGTAAAGGAAAACTGGTGGAATGGATTCGCCCCTCGGAAGACTTTCAGGTAAAAGTAATTTATATCACGTCCGGATTCATTGTACTGAGTACGCCGCAAAACAACTACGGCATGAAAGGACAGCTCTCCCTGTTTCTCAATCCCATTATGCACCTGACGACCGAACAGCAGGAGTTGTGTCGGCAGGATTTTGAAATGGTGGAATACCGGTTATGCCATGCGGATCATCATTTCCACCGCGATATGCTTATCGCATCGACACAAATGATGATACTCGACTTCTTCGATTTCCACTCTCACCTTTATGGCGAAGACAATGTTTCCGTCCAGAACGCTTCCATCATGTCCCGTTTCCTCAATATGCTGGAAAACGGAACCTACCGCGAACACCGCGAAGTAACCTATTACGCCGATTGCCTCTGTGTCACCTCCAAATACCTCTCGGAAGTTTCCAAGAAAGTCAGCGGCTATGCGGCCAACTATTGGATAAACCGTTACACCACACTCGATATATCCCGTCTATTGCGCGACAAGTCTCTTACTTTTGTACGCATATCCGATATGTTCGGCTTCTCTTCGCCGGCTTATTTCAGTCGTTACGTCCAGCAGCATCTGGGGGTAAATCCGACGGAATACAGAGGATAAATCACATTCGATACACTATAAATCCGGACTGTTTCCAATTCCGGATTCTGCAATCATATCGTTTACAAACCGTAAACGATATTTTTTATGCCTGCCCAGTCCGGATTTGAACAAACCGCAAAAAAGGAATTTCTTGTGGTAATTATTGTAATATCCCCCAACAGCATTATGGCGAACTTTGCAATCGGAAACATAAGTTGAATCATAATAAAGAAATAATCCTTATGAAGAAGATTCTCATGACAGCCGTCGCACTGCTGACCATGACAGCAGGAATGGCACAAGAAAGAGTGAACCCTTGGGGACTGGTATATGACAACGCCATCATGGAGAACGCAACAGGTGCCGTGCAGTTGCTTCCCGTCACATACGATGTGGACGGCATAACGGTATCAGCCAATGTGTATCTGCCTGCCGGATACGACACAGGGAAACGATATGCCGCCGTGGTGGTATCACATCCCAACGGCGGCGTGAAGGAACAGGTAAGCGGGATGTTCGCACAGAAACTTGCCGAGGCGGGTTACATCGCCATCGCCTGCGATGCCCGCTATCAAGGACAGAGCGGCGGTCGCCCCCGAGGGACGGACAAACCTGCCAACCGCATCGGCGACATACACGGCATGATAGACTACATATCACAATTTCCAGGTGTGGACAAAGAACGTATCGGAGCTTTCGGCATTTGCGGAGGTGGCGGTTATACGGTAGCGGCAGCACAAAGTGACAAACGCATTAAAGCAGTGGCGGCGTTGAGCATGTTCAATACGGGACGTGTACGCCGCAACGGTTATTGTGATTCACAGGTCAGTACCATCCCGGAACGGTTGCGCCAAGCATCGGCCGCACGCCAACAGGAAGCGGAAACCGGTGTGACCGTCTATCCGCCCAAACAGAAGCAGCCCACCGAAGATGAACTGAAAGCCATGCCGTTCGACCTTTACCGTGAAGGTGTCTTCTATTACACCACATCGAAATATGCCCATCCGAACAACGGCTCTTCCGCCCCTTTAAGCAATATGCTCGACTTGATGGCATGGGATGCAACAGACCGTATGGCCCTCATCGACCAACCGCTGTTCATGATTGTCGGAGAAAAAGCCGACTCTCGGTACATGACGGACGAGGCAATGCAGAAAGCAACGGGAACAACCGACAAGAGCCTGTTCATCGTTCCCGGAGCCACCCACATACAGACGTACTACGTGCCCGAATACGTGGAACAGGAACAGGCACGCCTCGTAGAATTTTTCAACAGCAAACTTTAACAGGAACGAATATGAAAAAAATGATAATTGCGGCATTCGCCGTATTGATTACCACGATGACAATGGCACAAAATATAGAAAATTTCAGACAGCCCTATCCGCCGGGACAAAAATTACCGTCCACTCCGAACTTTACGGGAGATGTATGGCTGGCTCCCGTCAGTACAAACGACAGTTTGAACCTGCCCGCCAGCAACGTCACATTCGCACCATCCTGCATCAACTCGTGGCACTACCATACAGGCGGACAAGTGCTGGTGGCATCGGCCGGCATCGGTTACTATCAAGAGAAAGGGAAACCTGCCCGGCGGTTGTTTCCCGGCGACATCGTAGAGATAGCCCCGAACGTCGTTCACTGGCATGGGGCCGCACCGGATTCATGGTTCGCTCACATTGCTGTCAGCCCCAATAGCGGCGACAACCGTTCGGTATGGCTGGAACCGGTGGGTGAAGACGCCTACCGTGAAGCAGTCAGCCAAAGCATAAAACCAATCGTCTCGCTCGATGAGCGTCAGCAGGCCATCGTTGCTATCGGTTCCTATACGGGATATGGCGACCTTGAACATCTGCCGCAAGCCCTTGCGCAAGGTTTGGAAGCCGGGATGACTGTAAATGAAATCAAGGAAATCCTTATTCAGGCATACGCCTATTGTGGCTTTCCCCGCAGCCTTCGTGCCATCCAGACCTTTATGAAAGTGCTCGACGAACGCAGGATGCAAGGCATTACGGACAACGTGGGGCGCAAAGCATCGCCAGTCAAAAATGCTGAAGACAAATATGACCGTGGCGCTATCATTCTCGAAACACTCTCCGGTGTAAATTCAGCACATCCAAAGACTGGGTACGGTGCTTTCGCTCCGACCATAGACCGGTTCCTGAAAGAACATCTGTTTGCCGGCATCTTCGAACGTGACTTGCTCAGTTATCAGGAACGAGAACTCGCCACTGTCTCATTTCTCGCCGGAGTGGGCAACGTTGAGCCGATGGCATACGGACACATGGGTATCTGCATCCACCTTGGCGTAACAAAAGAACAACTATCCGCCTTGCTCGACATTGTGGAAAACAATCTCGGAAACAAGTCTGCCAAACCGTTACGCACTGTTTTGGAAAACCTGACTACAAAATAATATTATTGAAACCATGAGAATTATGACTTATTTGGCTATTATGATGGCGGCGACTTTAGGGTTGTCCGCCTGCACGGATAAGCCGGAGTTTCCGGAAAAGAACGATGAAAACGGAACTACCGTTAATGACGAGTTCCATATCCGGATGACAACAGCTGTTCCCAATACCTATTTTTCGGCGGCAACAGAACGTGGCCAAGTGGTAAGAATCGAGTACGAATCGAAAGATTACACCCGTTCCGACCGTCCGGCAACCACGAAGCCTGCGTATGTATATCTGCCATACGGTTATGATGAAACCGGGCAATATGACATCATCTATCTGATGCACGGATGGAGCGGTACGGCAGAAAACACATTCGAAGCCGCCGGGGGCAGGCAGAAAAACATGCTCGACTGGATGATTCAACAGGGCGATTGCAAACCCGTCATTGTCGTATCTCCGACATGGGACAAAGACAACCGGGCGAAAGATTGGGGTGAATCGTGTGAGGAAATCGCCGTGTTCCACAATGAATATGAGAATGATTTGATTCCGGCTGTGGAAAGCCGTTTTTCCACATACGCCGAGCGGACAGACAGAGCCGGCATCATTGCATCGCGTGACCATCGTGCCTTTGGTGGCTTCTCGTTAGGTAGCGTCACTACATGGTATATCTTCGAGCATTGTTTCGATCTGCAACGCTACTTCCTGCCGATGAGCGGAGACAGTTGGCACGTATCTACTTTCGGAGGGCAGAATGCGCCTGAACAGACCGCACGATTCCTTGCCTCCGTAGTCAGCGCGTCCACTTTCGGAAGCGACAACGGGTTCCATGTCTGGCATGCCGTGGGAACACAGGATTCGCGTTTTTACCAAACCCACAATCAGGCGATGGCCTGTATGCAGCTCACCGATGTCTTCACGCCCCACAATTTCTCCTATCACCAGAAAGAGGGAGGCTACCACGATTTCAATGCCACTATGGAATTTGTATATAATGCCCTGCCGTTCTTCTTCCCGAAGGAAGGTGAAGGACAGCAGGCTTTCAGCCGGACAAGCCGTATTGCAGATGTAATGAATGACCCGGCATTCAACGGTTACGGAAGACTTATCTTTCCGGTAAATGAAAGCTATTGGAGCGGCGAGACACTGGAACAGTTGCGACTGACCTGGTATAACAATATCGACCCGGACATGACCGTAGAAATCTGCAACAACATGAAATCGCACGCAGGAACGGTCTTCCTTGACATTTACACTGAAGCCGAAAAACAGGCCGACCCGCAAAAACGCAACACGGGACTGTTCTTTTTCCGTGGGAAATCCGGTGCTCCCTTTGCCATCTGCAATGCAGGTGGCGGATTCGCATACGTCGGTGCCATGCACGACAGTTTTCCCCATGCCCTGGAACTGTCAAAACTGGGTTACAATGCTTTCGCACTCATTTACCAGCCTGATGACGCATACGAAGATCTGGCACGTGCCATCACTTTTATCCACGACCATGCCGAAGAGTTGGGAGTAACCCCTGACGGCTATTCTCTGTGGGGCGGTTCTGCCGGAGCCCGTATGGCAGCCACGCTTGGAAATGCCGGCTATCTCCGGCAACTGACCGGACGTTCGGACATTCCGCAAGCATCAGCCGTCATCATGCAATATACGGGCTATACCGCAGTCAGTCAGCAAGACGGAGCCACCTATGCCTGCGCAGGCACGAACGACGGTATCGCCTCATGGCGCACCATGCAAAGCCGTTTGCAAAACCTCTCCGCTCTCGGTATCCCGACAGAGTTTCATGCCTATGACGGTCTTCTGCACGGCTTCGGTTTGGGAACGGGAACCGTTGCCCAAGGATGGATGTCGGATGCGGTTCGCTTTTGGGAGTCACAGTCCGGCAATCGGCAAAGACATTGACCAGAATATCAACTTAATATAAGAATATGAGAGATTTCAATTTCAGAAACGACACGAAACTCCTCTTCCGTAATGACATCCGGGAGACAGTTTCGGAAATCACCAAAGGCCATAAGGTCATGCTGGTTTATGGCAGCGGTTCCATAAAACAAAACGGCTGCCACGAGGACATTACCCGGACTTTGGTTGATTCCGGTATTCCTTTCATAGAATACGGAGGCTCATCAAGGGAGTTTGAGAAAATAGAGCAAGGTATCCGGCTTGCCAAAACGAATAAAGTAACGATGATTATCGGCGCAGGCGGGGCAAGCGTAATGGACAGTGCCAAACTGATGGCTTTCGGTTTCTATCATGAGCCCGACCTTTGGGACTATGTGAAAGGGAAACCGTCCTATGGTTTGAAACGGCTCCCGCTTGCGCTCATTCCCACATATCCTTCAAGCGGCTCCGAGAACGGTCTCGGAGCGGTGACCGTTGATTCCAGAAACGGGGATTTCGGCACGGCATACGGTATTCCGGCCGATTATGCGATACTTTGCCCTCGCTATTCCTTGACGCTGGACAAAGAAATGACAACCTATACCGGTCTTGTCACGCTGGTGCAACTTTCGGCGTGTGTGCTTGGTGACAGGAACAGAATGTCATACGATGCCGGAATTTCATATATCAGAAATGTCCTCGAAGCGACAAAAACATTGCAGAACAATCCCGATGACCTCAATGCGAGAGGAACAATCATGCTGGGAGCTTCTCTTTCCACTTCATCCAGAATCGGTATCGGCAAGGAAGATAATTTCGCATACGACATTTATGAACTGGAATTCCTGCCCGAAAAACTCTTCGGCAGTTCGTACCGGAGAAGCCTGACCTCCGTATTCCCCTTATTCCTCAAGGTTATGGGAAAGCATCATGCCGAAGATGTCAGAAAATATTACGCTGACGCATTCGGCTTCGATTCATCCATAGAGGAATCCACTCGGAAACTAATCGGACTGTTTTCGGATTTTGGAGTGGAAATGTGCTACGAGGGGGAAGTCAGCCGCAAGCAGGTTGATGCCATTCCGTGCCAAACGGAACTGTCCAAAGATGAGATATTTGAAATCATGAACGCTTTAATCCGAAAATAGAATGAGAAAAACAATCACTATGACCGTACTGCTTATGGCATTGGCGGCATGCAATCAAAACAGTAAGACGACCAATAATAATATAAATATGAACCAGAAAGAGAAAGCAAAGGAAGTCGCCGGACGCAGGAACTTCGGCGCACAACATCCGGTCATGACCCCACAGCCGTGTATCATGATTGCGACCTATGACGAAAACCAAGTTCCGGACGTGATGATGGCGGCATGGGGTGGCCAGTGCGACTACGACAAAATCACATTCGACTTGGGGGCGCACAAGACGACCGACAATATCCGTCTTAAAAAAGCCTTCACGGTCAGCTTCGCCACAGAGGAAAACATGGCGGAATCTGACTATTTCGGGCTGGTAAGCGGTAACAAAATACCCGATAAAGTGAAACGTGCCGGTTTCACCGCCACACCCAGCCCCAATGTTGATGCACCTATCATCAACGAATACAAACTCACGCTGGAATGCCGTGTAATCGAAATGGAGGAAAATGGAGAAGGCGGCGCACAGGTAGTCGGCGAAGTCGTGAACAGGAGTGCCGACGAAAGCATCCTCAATGCAGAAGGCAAAGTGGATCTTGCCAAACTCAAACCCATCATTTTCGACTCGTCCGCATTGGTTTACCGCACGGTCGGCGACAGCATAGGCCAGGCATGGCATTCGGGGAAAAAGTTCCAATAGTCGAAAATCACTACATCAAAAAACGGGAGACATCGCGCAGAATGCCTCCCGTTTTTTTAGGCTTTTAGAGATTCGTTCCTCACTTGCGAATCAGATATTTGATGAATACATATCCGCCGAATACCTGAAGTAACATGCCGGGAATGCCGATGCGGAAATCCTGTACGGCCAGATAAAAATCCCTTTTCATGCCCCATTCACCCAGCGTACCGACAAGCTGATAGAACAATACCGTACCCAGCAAAAGCGATAGGGATACCTTGTCGTACCGATGTGCCACATAGCCGGCAGAAACAGCCAGCAGTACGGATTTCAGCAGGATGGCCGGAAGGGAGACAGGCAAAGGCATACCGAAAAGGAACGAATTGACGACAGGAGAAAATACGGCAGTCAGCAATCCGACTTTCCATCCGTACTTGTAAGCCCCGATGAGCGTAAAAAAGTAAATAGGCAGCCAGATTATTCCCCCTTGGGGCATGAGATGAAAAATTTGAGGCAGAGCGATATTGCCCAATACGAATAATGAGGCTGCCAGATAGGTCTTGGCATCGTTATATGCCAGTGAGTATAATTTTACGGTTGTTTCCATGATGCTTCTTATATGATTCTATTTTGAAGTTGGTATTTTTGTAACGAACTCTCTGATAAGCGGAAGGCATTGGACGGCAGTCACACAATCCTTGCACAAAGCCTCTACCGGACAGAGGCCGTCTCCTTTACGGTTGATGATATAAGGGACTTTCTTGGCGAAACGGAGCGATATACCGGAATCTTCAAGCAGTCCGAGGGCGGACGCACTGATGACACCGGCGAAGAGTTCCCGGACGCCGCCCAGTATCAGCAACGCTGCGGCCCCTTTGCCGACCACCTTGTCCGCTACGGACGCACCCCGAAGCCAATCGGGATGTTCCGTCAGAAGACCATACAAGTCGGATATGCCTCGACCGTCGAATGTGCGGATTCCATCACCGGCCACCACCAATGAATGATTGCCGCTTCTCAGTATCTGAACCAATTCGTCCATCATCCGATTTCCTGTTTCAGGCGTTCCACGTATGCGTCTATCCGATGCAGTTCCTTGGGAATATTGATTCGTTGCGGACAATGGACACTGCATTGGTTACAGCCGATACACCGGCTCGCCTGCCGCAACTTGGGAACACTACGGTCATATCCCACGAGAAAGGCTTGTCGGGCTTTCCGATAGTTCTCATCCTGTGTACTGTCCGGGATATTGCCTTCGTTCAGGCACTTGTTGTAATGGAGCAGGATGGCGGGTATGTCTAAACCATACGGACAGGGCATACAATACTTGCAGTCATTGCAGGGGATGGTGTTGAACCTCATCATCTGCGTGGCCGTATCTTGCAGGAACTTGAAATCGTCCTCCGTCAGCGGCTTCAGTGGAGCATAAGTGCGCAGATTGTCCTGCAAATGCTCCATACGGGTCATGCCGCTCAACACGGTATGCACGCCGGGCAGACTACCGGCAAAACGGAACGCCCACGAAGCCACGCTCATCTCAGGTTCTCGCTGCTTGAGACGGGCCACGATGGTGCTCGGCACGTTAGAGAGCCGACCGCCCAACAACGGTTCCATGATGACAGCCGGAATACCGCGCTTTTCCAGTTCGTTATACAGGTATTCGGCATCTGTATTCATCGGATTGATCTGCTTGGCATACTTCCAGTCCAGATAATTCAACTGGATCTGCACGAAGTCCCACTTGTATTCATCGTGTCGGGAAAGCAGATAATCGAACACCCGGACATCACCATGATAGGAAAATCCGAGATTGCGGATACGTCCCGCCTTTCGTTCCTCTAACAGAAAGTCGAGAATGCCGTTCTTCACATATCGGTTCTCGAACTCTTCCATGCCGCCACCCATACCCACGCCATGCAACAGCAGATAGTCCAGATAATCCACCTGCAACTCCTTGAGCGAATTGCGGTACATGGCAATGGAGGCTTCGCGGCTCCACGTGGCCGGTGAGAAATTGGACAGTTTGGTTGCGATGAAATACTTGTCGCGCGGATGACGGCTCAGGGCAATACCGGTGGCGTGTTCCGACTTGCCCCGGCAATAGGCGGGCGACGTGTCGAAATAGTTCACTCCGTGGGCGATGGCATAGTCCACCAGTTCGTTTACCATCTCCTGGTCTATCTCCTCATTTCCCTCGCGGGCACTACGGCCGCCGACAGAGGGCAGGCGCATCATACCGAAACCCAGCAACGAAACCTTGTCGCCCGATGTCGGATTCGTCCGGTAAGTCATCCGGTCCGTAGGGATTTCTCCGGCTGCTGCCATCGATGTCCCGTCTTTCCCGCCACCCACGCACGCCGACAGTCCGGTCGTGGCCACTCCGGCGGCTCCTATTGTTTTCAGAAAATCCCGGCGGGACAGGACTTTCTTCTTTTTATCTTGATTACTCATATTTCTATTGCTTATAAGTTTTACATCACGCTATGTACAGGGTGTCCTTCCACATAGATGGCACTGAAAGGTCGTGCCGGACACAGGTTTTCACACGCTCCGCACCCAATGCACCGTTCGGCATTCACAACGGGGATTCTGACCGAGTTCACATCTTCGCTGTCGGACGGAACCATCAGTATTGCGCCCGAAGGACAATGACGGGCACAGTTGCCGCACTCCACACCGTCGGTCAGCGGAATGCAATTCTTCCTGATCCATACGGCATGGCCGATACGGGTGGATGATTTCTCTTCGATTGCTATCGGCCGGATAGCCCCTGCGGGACATACGTCGGAGCAGCGCGTACACTCCGGACGGCAATATCCCCGTTCGTAGGACATTTCGGGCTGCATCAGTTTCTGCAAGTCGGTCGAAGGACGGAGTACGTTGTTGGGACAGGCCGACACACAAAGCTGGCAGGCCGTACAATGCTGTGCGAAATGGCGTGCGCTCCATGCACCAGGCGGTACAATCAGCGTGGCACGTACCGGTATCTTTTTGTCCTCGATGACCGCCAATCCGCCGTCCACTTTCTTTTCCTGCGCTTTCACCACCGACGTGGCGGCAAGCACGGCTGTTGCCGAAAGGAAACTGCGGCGTGCGGTATCAACCTGATTGCTTTCGGCTTTCGGTTTCGCATCTTTTCCAGTCCGCGTGTCCGAAGCCTTTGTTCTCATTCGGAATCCGATAGCCCCGTGATTGCAGGTATCGATACAGTCCATACAGGCCACACAACGGCTGTAATCTATCCGATGTTCCTTGCCATCGATACACGCCGCCTTACATTTGCGCGAACAGAGGCCGCAACGGTTACACTTGCTTTCGTCGATTGTGATACGGAACAGGGAAAAACGGGAGAAAAATCCCAAAACCGTTCCCACCGGGCAAATCGTATTACAGTAAGTCCGTCCGTTCCGCCATGCCAGCACGGCAAGCACAATGAATGTTGTGACAGCAATCACGAACGTAGGCAGGCTCTTCAGCCACACCTCCGTTTCATAAAAGGCGTAGCTGTCCGCACGCTCGGCAAAATAGGCAAGCAGGTTGTTTCCCCAACGGTATATCGGAGCGAAAAGATTGGAAGCAATACGCCCGTAAGAGCTGTACGGTGCCAGCAACGCCACGAAAGAGCCGATTCCGGCAACCAAAGCAATAACGAACAACCCAAATATACCGTAGCGCAGCCACTTCTTTTCCGGAGAATAAGAGAAGCGATACCGTTTCTTTTTCCGCCTCCCGCTGATCCACGACACGATGTCCTGCATCACGCCCAGCGGACAGATGACCGAGCAATAGACACGGCCCGCAAGCAGCGTCAGCAGAACCAATGCGACGACCACACCCGCATTCATAGCAAGCAGCGCAGGCAGGAATTGCACTTTGGCCGTCCAGCCCATCCACGCATGAATTGTTCCCGTAAAATCAAGGAACAAAGCCGTAACCGCTATGAAAAACAGTACGGCAAGTATCAGTCTTATTTTTCTCAACATAACTTCTTCGGATTATTATAGTTTCTGATTGTTCGCCAGCTTCAAGTCCATTAACGAAACATGTTCGTTGCGGTATCTCGCATTGGGATTCTTTTCCGTTCCGTCAGGGAATGAACCGTCTTCCGACTTGCGGAACTGTATGGCTTTCTGCGGACAGTTCTGTATGCAGGCGAAACAGAACTCACAATCACCGGACATCTTGACCCCTCTCGATGTCAGTTCATAGTTACCGCGGGGACACACGTATGTACAGATGCCGCAATCAATGCAGGCATCCGCCACAGTAAAGCATTTATCGCTTTTCATCAGAAAACCCACTTCAGGATCGAGACCGCTTCGCTGCATGAAACCCTGATGTTGTTGCCGTTCTTCTTCCGTGACCGGTTCGTGCCAACGCCGCTGTCCGTTGATATCCGTCGTTATCTTCTGCAAATTCTCCGGGATGTGCTTGTCCATCTTGATTTGCTCGTTCATGTCGAAATTGGGCAGCCAGTTATCCACCATGATAAGCGTATTGATGTAATCGAACCTGTTGCCTGCATTTTGAGATATGCGGTCCCAGATTTCCACCGCGTCGCATTTTCTTGCACCGTAGGTCAAGACTGCAAACTTGTATCCGGCTTTCAATTTCGCTTTCTGAACGAACTTCCGAACCATATTGGGCGGCATGTGCCCGTAAATAGGATACACAATGCCGATCTCGTCCGCTTCGATGTCATACTTTCCTCGTTTTACCAGCTGTGGAATGCTAAGCAACTCCCCATTCTCTCCGGCCAACTGACGGGCCACATACAGACAGTTGCCCGTTCCTGTAAAATAAAGGATAATGCGTTTGTTCTTTTTCCCCTCGCATGATGTCAGCGAGAGCAGTCCCGAAGAAGCGACAGCACCGCTGATTACGGCGGCACCCATACGCTTCAGGGCATCCCGGCGGCTGATTTTATTGTCCGTACTCATATCTTTCATATTCGATGATTATTGTAATTTATTGTCTGTTGCAAAGATAGATGATGACTCCAAGAGAAGCCTTACAGAAATTTCCGCTTATCCCATAATTTTTACGGATATTGCGGCAGGAAGAAATGTTGCCTTATAACCTTTCTTTGAGTTCCTTTTTGGACGGACTATGGGTAACGATAATGGCTCCGGCTATGACCAACAAAAATGCGACAGGCTTCTCCCAACTGAACGTATCCAGTCCGATACATACGGAAGCTATGGCGGCTACAATCGGTTGCAGGTTCATGTAAATGCTTACTGTCGTTGCACGTAAACGTTTAAGGGCAAAGGGAATCAGAAAATAAGCTATGGCAGTCGAACCAATCAATACATATCCCAGCATACCGAAAACCTCATAAGACACTCCCGGTTGGAAAACCGGCTGGGAAAACAAATCCGTAATACCGAAAGGTAATACCATCAGCGACGTGAACAAGAACAGCCATTTCATCAGCACCATCGGCGAATATCGTTGCGATACCGACCTCGTGATAATCAGATAAATGGCGTATGCCGTATTGGCTGCCACCGACATGATTATACCTGTGACATTTCCACGTCCCATATCCATTTGCAATATAAGCAACGCTGTACCGCTTATTCCCAATGCCACTCCCGCGATCTTCATACCGCTTACCGGCTCCTTGAGAAACAGGGAGGCAAGCAACATGACGATTACGGGGCTCATTGCGGTTATCAGAGAATAATAAACAAGTGTGATATGCTGCAAACTTGTCGCAAACAGATATTGTGATACGATAAAACCGAAAAAACCGCCTGCCGCTATTATGAACAGGTCTTTGGTGGCGACCTTTTCCTTGGGAATAAAGAAACCGGTTAGCCAAAACACGGCTGCTGCAAACAGCACCCGTGTCAAAGTAAATCCAAGCGGTGTCATCCAGCCGGACAGAAGTATTTTCGTAATGGGCATACTCAGTCCGAAAATGACATTGGCGGCTAATGCCGCCAAATGCCCGGCATATTTATTATCATCTATTATTTCCATCCGCCATCAGCATAGTCTATTGTATATTTGACCGGACAATATCATTCAAAGAGATGTGCGGATGCCGGTATCTGGCATTAGGATTTGTCTCACCGCTTTTCAGCACAATAGCCTTTTGCGGACAGTTCTGTATGCACGCAAGGCAATACTCGCAGTCACCGGAATGTTTTACACCGTTTCCGGAAAGGATATAATTCTTCCTCGGACATACACGGGCGCAAACACCGCAACCGATGCAGTTGTCCTTGACCTCAAATATATCCTCACTGTTCACAGGGAAAAGCACGGGTATGCGGTTCAATACTTCCTCACAACGTTTCCGTTCCTCCTCGCTCAATTCCGGGATGTAGTTCTTTTCTTCAAGCACATCTGCCACAGCCCGACTGAACTGTTCTTTTTCCTGCTTGTCAATTTTCATTTCCTCGTTCATGTCAAAGACAGGAAGCCAGTTGTCCACCATCAGTATCGTGGTGATGTAATTGAAATGTACGCCGTGTTGCAAAGCGAACTTATTCCAGCTTTCCACTATGTTGCAGTCCCAATGTCCGTATGTAATGATGGAAAACAGGTATGGAGCTTTCAATGTGGCTTTTTGCAGGAAACGTTTTACTATTTCCGGTGCCATTGCACGGTAATCGGGAAATACAAGTCCGATTTCATCCGCTTCAAACACAAGTTCGTTTTCTTTCATCACTTGTGGAATACTCAGCGGTGTTTCACTGAATTGTCTGGCAGCATACAGGCTGTTCCCGGTAGCGGTAAAATAGAAGACAATTCGTTTTTTCCCATTTTCAGTACAGGATGTCAGACAGGATAGCCCTCCCATAGATGCGAGTGCCACTCCTGCTACGGTAGCGCCCATGTATTTCAGAGCACTCCTCCGTGTCATTTTCTTGTCATCGATCATAGTCAGTCTGTTACTTTATAGATATCAAGCAATTTTTCCATCTGGGGGATGGACATTCTGACAAAACGCTCTTCCTTATTGATGGAACGCATTCTCATCATTTCTTCATCGCTCAGTTCAAAGTCGAAAACAGAGATGTTTTCCTTTATATAGTCAGGATTCGTAGCTCCCGGTATAGCGGAAAGCCCCTCCTGAATATGCCAGCGAAGGATGATTTGTGCCGGAGTCTTGCCATGCGCATCCGCTATCTCCTTGATGACCGGATCACGGAAAAGATGCCCGTTGCTTGCCGCGCCTCCTAACGGATACCAGCACTCTACGGCAATCCCTTGTTCTTTTGCCTTTTTCCGTATATCCAGACGTTGGGCGTATGGATGACATTCGATTTGCAAAACAGCGGGCTTGATGGTAGAGTTCTTCATGATTGTATCCCACACCTCGTCATTGACATCGAAATTACTGATGCCGAGCGTGCGTACTTTTCCATCTCTTACGGCTTTTTCCATGTCCTTCCATGCACCCACAAAGTCACCTACGGGATGGTGCACATAAAGCAGGTCTATATAGTCGAGCTGCATTCGTTCCAGCATCTTGTCGATAGCTTTCATTGTCACACCTTCACCGTATTCGGTTGGCCACAACTTGCTTGTAATCCATATTTCCTCGCGCGGTATGCCGCTCTCCTTCACGGCTTCCCCCACACCTTGCTCGTCGAAGTAGGCGTGTGCCGTATCGATATGACGATAACCGCTCTTCAATGCAGTCAGAACAGCCTGTTTGCATTCGGCATTGGAAGGAATGCCAAATGTTCCGAGTCCGAATTGCGGCATCTGCGTGCCATTGTTTAACCGTATAAGAGGGACACCGGCCACCGATTGGATATTCTGGGCCGTAACAGTAGTGCCGGCAAGCAGACCTACGCATGAAAACAATGCGACAAAAATTTTCTTTATTTCCATAATGCTGATTTTTAATTGTTTTTATAGTTATGTCATCTAATTCACATGAAACGAAAGGTAACTGAGAATGTAGTCTGTAGCCCTTTGCCTATTGTTTCCGCTAAATCCATGTCCGGAGCCGGACATAGTTTCCAATGTGGCAGACGGATAGGCTTGGACGGCGCGTTCCGAATAGGATATGGGAACAATGTCATCCCTGTCGCCGTGAATAATCAAGACATCTTTGGCATAAGGCGTAATGACTGGATAAGTGTCGAAATCGAACAGCCGTTCATAATAGGCTCGTCCTATAGTCATTCCCATCAGATTGACCGTTTCCGGCACCTCATCCAAGGAATCGAACCGCCTGCGGGCATCATCAGCAATACAAAAAGCCGGGTAAAGCAGCATCAGGCCTTTTATATCATCCGCATGGACCGCCGCTGTCATGGCCGAGACCATACCCCCTTGGCTGGCACCGAGCAAGAACAAGTTACTCGTATCCACATAATCAAGTTGTCTGATGGCAGCTATCACTGCTTCCAGATCACTCTGTTCCGTGAAGATGGACATTTCGGTCGTTCGGCCATCGCTACGACTTGCGGAGGAACCACCGCAAAAGTCGAAACAATAGCATACATATCCACGTTCTGCCAAAGCGCGTGCATAAGAAGTTCCCGTTGCGTTCGTTCCGCCAAAGCCGTGCGAATAGATAACCGTCGGCTGTTTCCCGGTCTTTCCTTCGGGAAGATACACAACGCCGTAAATGGATTTGCCGTCATTATTGCAAGACAATTCCTGTGTACGGATATTATAGCGAATATCGGTACCTTCCGTTTCCACTTGGTCCTGAATTTCTTCCGTATTCGAACTACAAGCCGTTTGGCTGTTCAGTATAGCAACTGATATTAGCATGAAAATCAAATGTATCCTCATATTGTCCTGATTTTGAATATTACTGCTGCAAAGGTAAAGGAGGTGCACCAAAGCATACGTACAAAAAATACAGACTATAATGTAATTTTTACGGTAAATCGAATCGTTACAAAAAAAATCATCTCTCCGGATTTATGGAGAGATGATATAAATCTTAACACTGCGTTTCTTGAAAAATTATTCGATAATATGAATGTTTCGTAACCAATTTTCCACGCCTCCATTACCGGGATAAGTTCTTAGATGCAGAGATTGCGGAGTGACTTCGTAAATCTTGTCAATGGACTGTTGGAGATAGGTCGTAGCACCGTATGTAAAGAACGGAACGATGATTTTACCATTCAGATTGTAACTTTCAAGAAATGTACATACGACCATAGCCGGATTGTGCCACCAAATAGGAGAACCGATGAAAATCACGTCGTAGTCCTCCACATTGTCCGGTAAGGTTGCCACAGCAGGACGCCGGTCATTGTATGATTCGTCCTGAATACGGTCGCTGTCATCGTATGGATTGACAGCATACGGATTGGCAGCCTCAATACGGAAGGCATCGGCTCCGGTAACGGAAATAATCTGTTCCGCCAGTCGTTGGGTAGTGCCCGTTGCGGAAAAATAAGCTACGAGTATTTTGCGGCTGGCATCAAATGTCACCTCATCCGAATCCTGATTGTCAGGATTAAACTCATCGTCTTTGCTGCAAGAGCTTAAAAAAGACAATGCAAAGACAGACAGTATCAAATAGCAGAAAAAAGTTCGTTTCATATTCATAAAGATAATGTGAATTTACTTTGTCATTCCTATCTTCTTTAACCAGTTCAATATGCCGTCTTTGGAACCTGCTACACGGTCACGGGCAATGGCATATCCATCAAGGACGGTAGCGTCTTTCTCCATTTCGCGGATGGTTTTAATCGCGTCCGAAAAACGGCTGCCACCGTGTGTGCAGAACGGAACGACGGTCTTGCCGCTGAAGTCATACTCATCGAAGAACGTATAGAGCGGCTGGGGCATATCATACCACCAGTTGGGGAAACCGACAAACACCACATCGTACTCTTTCAGATTTTTAATATGTGTGGCCAATGCAGGACGGGCGTTTTCGTCCGATTCCTTTTTGGCGGCATCGATCAGGGCCTTATGCGAACCGGGATAAGTATGTACGGTCTTTATCTCGAAAAGGTCGCCGCCGGTAGCCTCGCTGATGACTGTGGCCACATATTCGGTATTCCCTTGCAGTTTGCCGTCCGATACCAACCGGCTGGCACCTGAAGAGGCATCCACGCCATCGGTTTCAGGTACGGAGAAATAAGCCACAAGGACTTTTCCGCCGGTGCGGGAAACCGTTGTCGCCGTTTGCTGTCCGCTTGCGGCAGCTTCGGGTACATCCGCACTCTCATTGGCAGCAAAGGCGCAAAGGACAATAACGCACAGAGCTATTGCCAGTGTTCCGCCGATAAAATATCTTTTTTTCATGATTGTCATTTTTTTGATTGATAAACGTTGATATTTCTATTCGATAATTCCCATTCGTCTCAGCCATGCCTCCGTTCCGTTTGCACTACCCGGCATGTCGATACCCGCATCGTCAGCCGGACCGGGTGTCGTAATATCGTCCGGATTGAGATCTTCCGGTAAAGAAGCCGGGATATGCTCGGAGTTCGGAGTCACCTTGTATATCTTCTGCATTGATTCATTCAGATAGGTTGTCGCCCCATACGTGAAAAACGGTATGATGGTCTTGCCCGTCAGGTCGTATGCCTCAAGAAAAGTGCAGACAACCATTGCGGGTTGGTGCCACCAACAGGGAGAGCCGACGAAAATCGTATCATACCCGGCCATCACCTCCGCTTCGGGTAAATTCGCCACACCCGGACGAAGGTCATTGTATGCCTCATTTTGGATACGGTCGCTGTCATCGTATGGATTTTCTGCGTATGGTTCAGCAGCCTCGATGCGATAAACATCGGCGCCGGTAAGCTCCACGATGCGTTCGGCAACACGCTGAGTAGTCCCGGTTGCGGAAAAATAGGCGACAAGGATTTTACTGTTGCCTGACGGTCTGTCGGGCGTTTCCGGTTCTTCTCCATCCTCATTCCCCGGTTCTTCGGGATTTGCCGGTTGTTCGGTATCCGGTGTCGGGTCATCCTGCTCCGAGCAGGCGGCCATCGTTGTCAATGAGAAAAATAAAAGCGGGATGATAAACAACTTTTTCATACTCTTTCAATTTTATGATTACTAATTATATGATTTACATTCGTTCTTTCAGAATTTCGAAAATCTCATCTCGGGAAAACTGACGGCAGCAACCGGGCGTGATAATACTGGTGTCGGCTGCGGCACGGAGCACAGTCTCGTCTGTGATACCCATCTCGCTCCAGTGCGTGGGAAGTCCGATTTCACGAATAAATGCCTCAAGGGTCTCGATACCCCGCATGGCAGTCTCTTCGGTCGTCGTTCCCTTCACTCTCCATACGGTTTCAGCCATACGTGCCAGTTTTTCTTTTCCGCTGTCCAACAGATGACGGTAGAGAGCCGGATGAATCACGGCCAGTCCTTGTCCGTGATTACATTCGGTGTAAGCACCTACGGCATGTTCTATCATGTGACATTGGAAATCCGTCTGCTTGCCGAGTTTGAGCATGCCGTTCTCTGCAATCGCCGAAGCCCACATCAGTTCGCCGCGTGCGAAATCATCATCGGGATTCTTAATGAGACTGCACAGATTCTTTATCACGTTCCGCATAATCGCCTCGTTGATTTCGTCCGACAGGTTGGTTTCCTGCGGCCTTCCCATATAGGTTTCCATACAATGGCTTAACGTATCGAATGCACCGCTGATGACCTGTTTCATAGGAAGCGTCTTTGTCAGATCGCTGTCTAACACGGCAAACGAATAATACGCTCCGAAAAGAGCCTGCTTCAGTTTCTTTTCTTCGTGGGTAATCACTGCTCCGTTATTCTGTTCCGCACCCGTACCGGAGGCTGTCACCGCTGCCCCATCGGTACAAACTCTTTTGCGTACAGGTGTTTGGCATATTGCATATCCCAAATATCCTCTTCAAGTTTAGCTTGGGCGGAAACAATCTTGCAGCAGTCCAGTACCGAGCCGCCTCCCGCCGCAAGGATAAAGTCAATCTTGTGCTTTCTGACAAGGGCGGCACCTTCCTGTACTTTATTATAGGTCGGATTGGGCATGATTCCGCCGAAATCCGTTACCTGCTTGCCCGCCTCTTCCAGCCACGTGCGCAGTTTTTCATAAAGCCCTGTGCGTTTCAGCGAGCCGCCGCCGTAAGCCAGCAGTACATTGCGGCCTATCGTCTTCAATTCTTTCTTAATCGCTTCTTCAGCGCATCCTTTGCCAAAATATTGTTTGACCGGATATTGATAAACAAAGCTGTCCATATCGTTCTGAATATTACACTTGTATTCATTTTGAGATTACATCGCAAAATTACGAAGCATAAGACAGTACGTTGTTATCTAAAATACGGCTTGAAATACAACTTTTACGGATAATGACGCTCTCCGTGAAATGACCCTAAAACACTATCGGATAGAATGCTGATATAAAAATAAACCCGAATCGAAAATCGAATTGGGTAACATATATGTGAACCGGATAAAACTGCCGCGTCACTTTCCGGACATGATACGGGTCAGGAAGACATCGAATCGTTCAATCCACACATCGGCACTTCCACCGGTGCCGTAGCCGTGAGGATAGTCTTCAAGGACATATATTTCCACCCCGTGTCCTGCTTTGCATAAGGCTTCGGTATTCCGGCGACAAAGTCCGTCGAGACTGTCACGGCTTCCCCAACAGTAAAATGCCGGAGGAAGGCTGGCGGCACGCAGCGTCTCCACATCGTTCAGAGGAAGACTCATCTGCCCGTAGAAAGAATAAATCATGCCGATGGCACAGACCGAAACCGGGGTCTCGTCAAGAGCGTCGGGCCGGTATGTCCTGTCCAGTGCCGTACCGTTTTTCAATCCTTGCCAATGGAGCAACACCTCTCCGCAAAGCAGACCGCCTGCCGAAAAACCGGCAAGAGCGACACACTTCGCATCGATACGATATGCTGACGCATGGGCACGCACGTAACGGATAGCCCTCCCCAAATCCGCCGTACTCTCCTGCATGGTATAAGGTGAGATACGATAATTCACCACAAAACATTGATAGCCCATCGAGACCAGCATTTCCGCCACGCTATATCCCTCCACGCGCACGCCACGGAACAGAAACGCTCCGCCCGGACAGATGATGACAGCACCCTTGGGTATCACGTTGTCGGGAACGGTAAAAACCCGTATGTTCGGTATAAAGTCCGGGCCATCGGAATTGACGGCATTTTGTGTAATCGTCGGGACATTCCCTTTATACCACAAATTAACCGTACCCTGCATCGGTGCAGGGCCATCGACCGACGGATCGGCAACGGAACCATCATCTGCATATCTGCCGGAATCATCTGCGTTCAATTCATTCCATTGCTCGTTGATAAGATTGATCCATGTCTGCAACTCAACTTCCGAACTTGCAACATCCCTAATGCCCAATCCCGTCAAGTGTTTGGCTTCGGGAGTCAAATCCACGATATTCTGCAATGTCTCGTCACGGCGGGAGGATACATAAGTACAGAACGGGACAAGCGTCTTACCCGTGAGGGCAAAACGCTTGACAAAGGCTGATATATTCGTGCAGCCCGCCTCATCTTCCGCAGAGCAGCCGATGAATACGACCTCATAATCATTCAGGTCTTCAGTCCTGTCTGAAATGTGGTAAAGCAAGTCTCCATTTGTAATGTACCCGATTTCCTCTGCCATGTGCCGTATGGCATCTTCCTGTGAGAGACAAGCAACCAGTACATTTCTGCTATCGAAATATCTACCTCCCATATTCTATATCAGATGTCGATCATATTATAAACTTGTAAAACACTCTCGGTTAAAAATGCTCTGCAATAATAGGATATTTTTCATTATCCCGACTGTTTTAGACACTATTTTTAATCTTTCATCTGAATTTTCAAATAAGTACGCTCCTTTTCCTCCAGCGATACATTGAAAAACCGTTTGTTTTTGTTCAGAGAACGCATAGTCCGCATCTCATCCTCGTTCAACTCAAAGTCGAATATCTGGATATTTTCCTTGATATAGTCGGGATTAGATGCACCGGGAATAACAGAAAATCCTTCCTGTATATGCCAGCGCAAGATAACTTGTGCCGCAGTTTTCCCATGTGCGTCAGCTATTTCCCGTATGGTGGGATCTTGCAACAAAGCCCCGTTGCTCATCGCCCCAACCAACTGGTAATATGGATGCCATAAGGTTTTACCTTTTCACGGATATCCGGTCTTTGGGCATACGGATGACATTCGATTTGAAGTACGGCAGGTTTCACACGCGAAGAGTCCATAATCGTGCGGAAAACTTCATCACTTGCATCGAAATTGCTGATACCAAGCGCACGTACCTTGCCCATAGCGACGGCCTTTTCCATGTCGCGCCACGCACCCACGAAATCACCAACCGGCTGATGGACGTACAACAGGTCGATATAATCCAACTGCATACGCTCTAACATCTTGTCGATAGCCTCCATTGTTTTGCCTTCGCCGTATTCGGTCGGCCAAAGTTTCGACGTAATCCAGATTTCCTCTCGTGGAATGCCGCTTGCTTTCACGGCACGGCCGACCCCGGCTTCATCGTTATAAGCATGAGCGGTATCAAAGTGCCTGTATCCGGCCTTCAACGCCGTAAGGCACGACTGCTCACATACTGCATCCGAAGGTTGCAGGAAAGTTCCCAATCCGAACTGAGGCATCAGAACACCGTTGTTGAGTTGCACCATCGGAACATTGGCTGCCGTCTTATAAATATCCTGTGCGGAAACAGAGGCGCACACCATCAAGGCTGTACACACAAACATTGTTATAAACTTCTTCTTCATATTACTTATACGTTTCTTTATGGTTTCACAGTGCAAAATTAGTGGGACTTATCCATAACGGATTTACAAGAAATACGGCTTGGATTATAATTATTCCGGTTTCTGTATCGGAACAAAGATTCCGAATCGCATCTATCTGTAAAAAGGACAACCCGAACCGTAGTTTGTATAACAATATCTTGTGGCAAAGCGCATAACTTTGCATCCGGAATAATCAATCGTAATAAAAATATGAATACAGTAAAATTGAATAACGGAGTCGAAATGCCACAGATAGGCTACGGCGTCTATCAGGTATCGCCCGCCGAGTGCGAGCGTTGCGTCGCAGATGCGCTGAGCGTGGGCTATCGCATGATTGACACAGCGCAGGCATACCACAATGAGGAGGGTGTGGGTAACGCCGTGCGCCGCAGCGGCATCGACCGCAAAGAGATTTTCCTCGTGTCGAAAGTCTGGATTTCAAACTACGGCTACGAAAAGGCAAAGGCTTCCATCGACGAGAGCCTGCGTAAGTTGCAGACGGACTATATCGACCTGATGCTCCTGCACCAGCCTTTCTGCGACCGCTATGGCGCATACCGCGCACTGGAAGAGGCGTATAAAGAAGGGAAACTCCGCGCCATCGGCGTCTCGAACTTCTATCCCGACCATTTCATCGACATCGCCAGCAACGTGGAAATCCTTCCGGCGGTCAATCAGGTGGAAACGCACGTTTTCGACCAACAAATCGAACCGCAGAAAATCATGGAGGAGTTCGGCACTCGCATCATGTCCTGGGGACCGCTGGCAGAGGGACGCAACGGTTTCTTCACGAATCCGATGCTTGCAGAAATCGGCAGCAAGTACGGCAAAAGCGTAGCGCAGGTCGCCCTGCGTTGGCTCATCCAGCGCGGCGTCATCATCATCCCCAAATCCACCCACATAGAACGGATGCAGCAGAATATCGACATATTCGATTTCGCACTCTCCGATGAGGATATGGCCGCCATCGCCACACTCGACACGGGTAAAAGCCTTTTCTTCGACCACCACGATGCGGAAACCGCACGCATGTTCATGGGATGGAGGTAGAGAATACAGAAATGAATTGAGGAAGCAGCCATTCAATAATTATTTGGCTACCTACAAAATATTGACCACCACAAACTATTTTTTATAGAGTTGGGTGGTCAATATGATTTATGCCATTATAATCACTTTACTTTGTTTTTTTCTATACGTACCCGAATTAAAGTAAATCTAATTCTGGTTGCGACTTAACTATGTGTGGATGTGAATACATTCCTTTCTATATCTCTAATTTGATTAATTGAACAATCCGTTTACAAGATTGACTGCGTCATCTTTTTTCTAATTGATGATTTTAGCGTACACTTACTTTTACTTTGATGGAAACCTGCAACTGACACTCGGATTGCCTCCCGTAAAATATTTCGCTGACAAGATTTGTCTTTCTCCCAATTATTTCGGGGGATTTTAAAGCAGGAAACAGGGAAGACAGCGCAGGAGTATATACAACTTAAAATGATAGAGATAGCCAAAGATGCAATTCTTGATTCGAACCTGAATACAAAACAAATTTCTGATATGTTATGCTTTCAATATCCACAGCATTTTCTGCATTTTTTCAAAAAGCAAGTAGGATGCACACCTAAAGAGTATCGGGCACAAAATATAGGAATTTCGTAACAAAAGTATCTCTAAAAATGCAAAGGAGGGACTCTTCTGTTTATATAAGAGTCCCTCCTTTGCATTTATGATGTTATTGTTTTCTTTATAACATGATACTATTTTGTTACTCAAAGAGCACGAATAACAATATAATATATTATAAATAAATTATATAGGTTATATCTTTGGATAAGAGCCTAATACCCCAAGCGACCAATAGGTCGTTTGAGAATGCCAATTTTCCAGCAAGCTGATTGGATGAAAAATAGCGTTATTTAAGCTCTTTTTCTTTTCGCCAGCCTCTTCCTCGTCTGTCTCAACAAAAAGCGAAATTTGCACACTTAATTGCGCCCTGAGTTTGCTCATTATACGACCTCTATTAAGTTAGGGTAACTCAATACCCCAAGCGATAAATCGCTCGCGAGAAGTTGCCAATCCCAGGCAAGCAGGATATGGCTTTATTGCGATTATAGAATACCTTAACTCTCCACGCAATCATGTTTTGGATGGGCTTGTAATATCCTTGTAGCCTCTGTTTGACAATTACCATAGGCAAGCATATTTCAATAGTGCTTTTACGAACTCTTTTATGAACCCTACTGGTTCTTTTATGAACTCTTATGTGAACTCTTTTCTTGCTTTTAAGTGGTATCCTGGAGTAACGTCGGCCACCATAAATGCAGATACTAGATGATGAACACAGAACTATTGTTCGAACGCTTGCCAATCTAACTACATGAATCTGCCATATCCCAAAGGCGATTTTGCCAACCTCAAAATGACATTATAATTATTCAATATCCAATGCTGGAAGACTATTATCTTCAAATCTATCAAAGTCAGATTGGAAAAGACGGTCTTGAATAATCCTGTACTTTTCAAACTCTGATTCTGCAAACTCTTTGGCATATTCGGCAGAAACCTTTCCGCTATCTTGTAATATCGGGCTCTCAAATAAATTGATGAATTTGTCTATTCGCTTTACCCAATCTTCCATTGTCATAGGTATATGACGCATAGCCATACTTTCTGCCATATCAAGGGACGCATTGACTATTCTGCCCATTTCTTCCAATTCTTTTTCTCGCAAATAGTTTTTTGCAACAGACACATCTGTTTTGACAATTTTTCCATTCGGAGCATTTTCCCAAGTGGTCAATCCCATGTGCTCTTTATCTGCATTAGCTCGTTCTACAATCAGTTCCGCAGCGGTATGTCCATGCACAGCATAGTGCATTTTGTTCTGTACCTTCTTAAAGAAAAGACGGGTTGTCGGAGCATCCTTGTTATAGTCTACTGCCGTAGCATAGATATCCGTGAGCTTCTGATAAAAACGACGCTCACTCAGCCTTATCTCCCTTATTTCGGCAAGCAAATGTTCAAAGTAATCTACACCTAAGAAAGCCCCGTTCTCCATTCGTTTATGATCAAGCACATATCCACGGATGGCAAACTGGCGGAGTACAAACGTACACCACTGACGGAACTGAGTGGCACGAACAGAATTGACGCGATACCCGACACTGATAATGGCATCAAGATTATAGAACATTGTTTGATAATTTTTCCCATCAGCGGCAGTTGCCGAGTTTTTCTCGGCAACTGAATCCTTGACAAGCTCACCGGATACAAATATATTTTTTAAGTGAAGTCCAATGTTGTCAGTTGAGCAGTCAAAAAGCTGCGCCATCGCCTTTTGTGTTGCCCAAATGGTCTCATCTTTATACATCACCTGAATCCCATCCTCTTTGCCTTCAAGCATGAAGATGAGAAACT
>ERZ826016.166-NODE-166-length-83080-cov-180.010696_pt1 | contig 83080 bp, 85 predicted proteins | sample MGYA00519872_ERZ826016 | MGnify/ENA primary metagenome ERZ826016 (study PRJEB31778, sample SAMEA3449218) | human gut metagenome | biome: human gut; feature: human-associated habitat; material: faeces | place: United Kingdom | collected 2010/2012 ... | reverse complement strand
CGCCGTATGGATGACTATGAGCAGTATAATTTTGCCGTACAGGCAGATTTAGGACGTTTTATCCCGGAAAAGGCGAAACTCAAGGCTCCTATATATTATTCAATTTCAAAGGAAAAGACCTCTCCGAAATATAATCCGCTCGACCAGGATGTGCTATTGAAAGATGCTCTTGACGAGTCGGCAACCAAGCAGGAGCGTGACTCTATATCCAATTATTCTGTTGACCGGTCGACTGTGCAGAGTTTCAGTATCTCCGGACTGCGTTTTGATATTCAAAGTGCCAATCCTATGCCATGGGATCCGGCTAACTTTACATTTAATTTTTCGTTTAATAAGCGCAACGAGATGAATCCTACCACCGAATACGAGAATACCAATGACTATAGAGGGTCGTTCCAGTATTCCTGGACTCCCTATGTGAAAGGTGTCAAGCCATTCGGTTGGGTGAAATCCAAGTCTAAGAATGCGAAATTCCTGAAGGAGTGGGAAATCAATTATCTTCCCGCCAACATCTCATTCCTTACCACGATGTCGCGTTACTACTACGAGCAGCAGACTCGCAGCGAGATTGACCAGATGTTCAAGCTGCCTGTATCGGTATCTAAAAACTTTATCTGGGACCGCCAGCTGAACCTGTCATGGAATCTCACCAAGTCGCTGAATGTATCGTTTACATCCAATACGTCGGCGCGCATCGAGGAACCGATTGGCGCGGTAAACCGTAAACTGTTCCCTGATAAATATAAGGAATGGAAAGATACTGTGCTCAACAGCATATTGCATCTCGGTACTCCGTGGGCTTACAACCAGAGTTTTGTCGCGTCATATCGTGCGCCGTTCAACCGTATTCCGGTTGTCGACTTCCTTTCAGGGTCAGTAAGCTATAATGCCACTTATCGCTGGGACCGTGGCGCGACCGTCGATGGCGTAAATATAGGTAACACTATCGCCAATCAGGCATCATGGAATGTCGACGGAAGGATAAATCTCGAGGGGCTTTATAATAAGTTCAGTTACCTTAAGAAGGTCAACCAGCGCTTCAGCTCTACACGTCGTCCCACTGCCGCGACAAAGCCGAAAAAGTTTGAGCGTACATTCAAGTTGTTGCCCGACACATCGCTTGTAATCAAGCACAATCTCCGCAATAAGAAAGTCAAGGTCTCTGCGACTACCACCGATGGAAAGCCGTTTGCTGTCAAGACTGTCGTCAAGGACAACAACACTGTCGAGGTGCTTACACGCGGCGACCAGAATATAAAGTTTACCATAACCGAGCAGCTTAAAGAGGAGAAGTCCACTTGGCGCGAGATAGGGGAACATGCCACACGCTTTGCCATGCTTGTAAGGAGCGTCAATGTGCGTTTCCGCACATCACATTCGCTCTCAATACCCCTCTTTGCTCCTGAAATAGGCGACGGATTCGGTCAGACGCGCAGCTACGGACCCCTAGCGCCCGGACTTGACTTTGCATTCGGCTTTGTGGGCGAAGGATATGTTGAAAAAGCTAAGGAAAGGGGCTGGCTTATCTGTAATGACACTCAGACATCACCTTCAATATGGTCCAATACCAATGAATTTAATTTTGAGGTCGATCTTGAACCGATAAGAGGATTGAAGATAAAACTGACTAACAACCGCACCGACAACAGAAATTCACAGACACAGTTCATGTATGACAACATGCCCGTGACCCGGAGCGGTAGCTATACAAAGACTCATTGTGCGATTGCCACCGCACTCCGCACAGCCAAGGCTGATGACGGATATCACAGTGCCGCGTTTGATCAGTTTCTTGCCAATATACCGGTAATCGCCGACCGTATAGAAAGCAGGTATAGAGGTCTGAACTATCCTACAGGCGGCTTCATGAAGGATAATCCGAATGCCGGTCGCCCGTTTGATCCGGAGGTAGGGACTGTCAACCGCGCGGGCAGTGATGTGCTTATTCCGGCATTCCTTGCTGCATATACCGGAGTGGATGCGTCAAAGATATATCTTACTCCATTCCCCTCGCTCGCCCAGATGCTTCCTAACTGGAGGGTGACTTACGATGGCTTGATACGCATGGGTAATCTCAGCAACATATTTAAGAATATCACGCTTACCCACGCCTATCAGTGCACATATTCAGTGGGGAGTTACTCTTCATTCCTTAATTGGATGGAGGTAGACGGTGATCTCGGATTCACGATTGATGAACTCACCGGTGCTCCTGTGCCATCGTCGCCATACAATATATCATCGGTTGCGATAACTGAGAAATTTGCGCCTCTATTCGGTGTGCAGGTTACTCTTAAAAACGATTTGAAACTTAATGCGGAGTACCGCGACAGTCGCACACTTACCCTTAATTCTGATGCAGGTCAGCTTGTAGAGGCGCAGACCCGTAATATCACAGTCGGCGCAGGTTACAAGTTTGTCGGGTTTAACACCGTGCTTAAGATGAAAGGTTCGGGCAGGGGCATAAGCAACGACCTAACTGTAAATGCCGACTTCTCGCTTGCACAGAGCCATGCACTGATACGACGCATTGAAAGCAACTACGCCCAGGCGACTTCCGGCACACGCTCGATAAGCGTTAATGTCACGGCTCAATACATAATGAGCCGTCGTGTGACACTCGGCGCTTTCTTCGACCATCAGATTAATACGCCGTTGATTTCATCGAGTGCGTTCCCTACTACCAACAGCAGTTACGGACTTACTTTCAATCTCAATCTTGCCCGATAGTAATCTCCCGGGATGGAACAATTCATGCTGTCATGATGTTATTTCATTGACTAAAATTTGGAAATTATGAAAATTGGACCGGTTGAGAAGATTTATGAGGCATTAAGTGCCATAGCCGATGACAGGGTTAAATTCATCACTGAGGAAGGCTGTCTGATGCCTACCGCGCAGGGTGTCGCAAAAGTTACATCATCCGATGGTAAGAAGACATATACCGTCACATGGCAAGGGGAAGACTATACCTCCAATGACAATGCTACCTACTGGCAAGGTTATGCCGGATATCCGGTGATTGCTGTGTTGATGCTGCAGGGTCGTCTTCCTCTCGACAGAAATATTGCCGAGCTTTTTAAGGATATAAACTGGACTGAGCTTAACGCTTCACATAAGCGTGATTATGCAGCGGCACTTGATGAAGTGATGCAGCAGCGTCATATTGACCGCAGTGCAGTTGACGGTGTGGTGCAGGAGACTTATTCGCTTCTCGGTGCGTTGCCCGTAAATGTCGGGAAAGGGAAAATGTTGAAGGTATAGTGACAATATGCTTTAAAAGTGCGCTTATTGGTGGCAATATTCAATCGTTTTGATGGTCAAAAATGCTATTTGTCAAAATAATTCAGTTTTTTGAAGAAAAATTTTCAAAAAATATTGTAGTTAATGACAAAATGTATATCTTTGCATCGAAATACGATTACGATCATGTCGATGAACCCGATTAGATTCACCAAGATGCACGGCATCAGTAACGACTATATATACATTAACTGTATGAATGGTCAGCCCGATTGCCCGCCGCAGTTATCAATCGAGATGAGTGATCGTCACACAGGAGTAGGAGGCGACGGTATCATTCTCATTTGTCCCTCTGAAATCGCCGATTTTAAAATGCGTATATTCAATGCCGACGGCTCTGAGGCAAAGATGTGTGGCAACGGTAGCCGTTGTGTCGGAAAATATGTATATGACAAGGGTCTTACCGATAAGACCCGCGTTACTCTCGAGACTCTTTCCGGAGTGAAGGTACTTGACCTTCATCTGCGCGACGGTATGGTCGATACGGTAACGGTAGATATGGGTGAGCCTGTGTTATTCCCTCCCGAGATACCTGTAAGTTTTGATGGCGATTCGATGATAGACGCGCCTGTCGTTTCAGAAGGCACCGGCTATCGTCTGACCGCTGTGTCGATGGGTAATCCTCACGGAGTGATTTTTGGCGGTGACCCTGATACGCTCCCGCTTGAAAATATCGGTTCGGCTCTGGAATGTCACCCGATGTGGCGTGACAGGGCAAACATAGAGTTTGCATCGATACTGTCCCCTTCTGAAATCAAGATGAGAGTGTGGGAGAGAGGCAGTGGCGAGACCATGGCTTGCGGGACGGGTGCATGTGCCACCGTCGTTGCCGCCGTCTTGAACGGATTGACCGGTAGAACGGTCACAGTCCATTTGCGGGGCGGCGACTTGACTATCGAGTGGCGCCCCGATGACAACCATGTTTATATGACGGGTGGAGCGACCACGGTTTTTGAAGGTACTTATGAAAGACGGTATTAGGTTTTAAGATAAAGAAAGATTGTTTTAGCGATGATAAAGGTTAATGATAATTTTTGCAAGCTCCCTGCGGCATATCTCTTTTCAGAGGTCGCCCGTCGCATCGATGCTTACCGTAAGGCACATCCGGAAGCCGACATAATACGTATGGGCATAGGCGATGTGACATGTCCGATTTGTCAGGCGGCTGTGGATGCCATGCACCGTGCTGCCGATGACCAGTTGTCGGAGTTCACGTTCCACGGTTATGGTCCGGAACAGGGATATTCTTTCCTGCGTGAAAAGATTTCGGAATACGATTATAAAAGCCGCGGTGTGAATATCGGTATTGATGAGATATTTATCAGCGACGGAGCTAAAAGCGATACGGGAAATATCGGAGATATCCTTTCTGTGGATTGTAAGATAGCGGTTACTGACCCCGTATATCCCGTTTATGTCGACACCAATGTCATGAGCGGTCGTGCAGGTAGTCTTTGCGGCGGTCGGTGGGATCATATCGAGTATCTGCCGTGCACGGCTGAAAACGATTTTATACCGGCTCTTCCTGTTGGAAATCCCGATGTGATATATCTCTGCTACCCAAATAATCCTACGGGTACTACATTGAATCGTGAGCAGCTTGCCAAGTGGGTTGAGTACGCGCTCGCCCACAATGCGCTCATCATGTTTGATTCAGCCTATGAGGCTTATATCACTGAGGATGACGTGCCCCACAGCATATATGAGATTCCGGGTGCCGAAAAAGTAGCCATAGAATTTCGCAGTTATTCAAAGACGGCGGGATTCACCGGGCTGCGCTGCGGCTATACTGTCGTGCCGAAAGCTTTGAAAGGGGTCGACTCTGAAGGTAACGAGGTGTCGCTCAACGCTCTGTGGAATCGCCGTCAATGTACCAAGTTCAACGGTGCGAGCTACGTTGTGCAACGTGCCGCAGAGGCTCTGTATTCACCCAAAGGACAGCGTCAGGTAAAGGAGACAATCGGTTACTATATGCGTAATGCCAAGGTGTTGCGCGAGGGGCTGGCTGAAGCGGGTCTTGACGTGTATGGTGGTGTCAATGCCCCGTATATTTGGATTAAGACTCCCGGCGGAATGTCATCGTGGGATTTCTTTGACTTGCTCTTGTCGGAATGTAATGTGGCGGGTACCCCCGGCTCGGGATTCGGTCCGTCAGGCGAAGGCTATTTCAGGCTTACTGCATTCGGGCGGTATGAAAATACGGTTGAGGCAGTCGCAAGGCTGAAAAAACTGAAATTTTGAAAACAGCATAATATTCATCATATAATTAAAATTATTTATGTCAAAGTTGAGATTTAAAGTTGTAGAAGAAGCATTTGACCGCAAGGCTATGCCGGTTGATATACCGGCGGCTCGTCCGGTAGAGTATTACGGAAAGTATGTGTTCAATCGTCAGAAGATGTTTGAGTACCTGCCGAAGAATACTTACGATGTGCTGGTTGATGCTATCGACAACAAAAAGCCGCTGCCCCGTGAAGTCGCCGACAGCGTGGCTGCCGGAATGAAGCAATGGGCTATCGATAATGGGGCGCGCCATTACACCCACTGGTTTCATCCGCTTACCGACGGCACGGCAGAGAAGCATGACGCATTTATCGAGCATGACGGAAAAGGCGGTGTAGTTGAAGAGTTCACCGGCAAATTACTCGTGCAGCAGGAGCCTGACGCTTCGAGCTTCCCTAACGGTGGTATCCGCAACACATTTGAGGCGCGTGGATATTCGGCATGGGACATTTCGTCGCCTGCGTTCATTATGGACAAGACGCTTTGTATCCCTACCATTTTTATCTCTTATACCGGTGAGTCACTCGACTACAAGACACCTCTTTTGCGTGCCCTGAATAGTGTTGATAAGGCTGCGACTGCTGTAGCTCAGTATTTTGACCCGGAAGTGAAGCACGTCAACTCTTATCTTGGATGGGAACAGGAATATTTTCTTGTTGACGAGGCGCTGTATTCTGCACGTCCCGACCTTGTGATGACAGGTCGCACACTGATGGGGCATGAGAGTGCCAAGAACCAGCAGCTTGAAGACCACTATTTCGGTGCTATCCCTTCGCGTGTCGAGGCATTCATGCTTGACCTTGAGATTGAATGTCATAAACTCGGTATCCCTGCAAAGACACGTCACAACGAGGTTGCCCCCAATCAGTTTGAGCTTGCCCCGATATTTGAGGAAACCAATCTTGCCAATGACCATAACCTGTTGCTGATGTCACTTATGGCTGAAGTCGCACGTCGTCATAATTTCCGTGTGCTGCTTCATGAGAAACCTTTCTCCGGCATTAATGGTTCCGGTAAACATAATAACTGGAGTCTCGGTACCGACAAGGGCGTACTGCTTTTCGGTCCGGGCAAGACTCCCAAAGACAACCTCCAGTTTATCACTTTCGTGGCAAATGTGATGGCTGCCGTATACCGCCACAACGGGCTTCTGAAAGCATCTATCGCATCGGCTACCAACGCCCATCGTCTCGGAGCCAACGAGGCACCGCCTGCAATCATCTCTATTTTCGTAGGTACGCAGCTTGCCGAAATTCTTGAAAAGCTTGAGTCAAGTGACAACAGTGACCTTCTCAATCTCGCCGGCAAGAAGGGGCTTAAACTCGATGTAGATCAGATTCCGGAAATTATTGTCGATAACACCGACCGTAACCGTACATCGCCCTTTGCTTTCACAGGCAACCGCTTTGAGTTCCGTGCCGTCGGCTCTTCAGCCAACTGTGCATCGGCTATGATAGCCCTTAACGCCGCAGTTGCAGAACAGCTTTCCGATTTCAAGAAGAAGGTTGACGCGCGTCTCGCCACCGGCGGTGATCTTACTCACGCTCTTCTTGCAGAGATAAAAGAGCTTATCAAATACTCCAAGCCGATTCATTTCGACGGCAACGGCTATAGCGATGAGTGGAAAGAGGAGGCTGCGCGCCGCGGTCTTGATTGTGAGACAAGTGTGCCGAAGATTTTTGATGCTTATCTTAGCAAGTCATCTATCGATATGTTCAAGTCGACCGGTGTCTTTACAAAGGTTGAACTCGAGGCACGTAACGAGGTTAAGTGGGAGATGTACACGAAGAAGATTCAGATTGAGGCTCGTGTGCTCGGTGACCTTGCCGTAAATCATGTAATCCCCGTGGCTATCCGTTATCAGTCAGTGCTTACCGACAATGTATTCAAGCTGAAGACTCTGTTCCCCAACGAAAAGGGTGACAAGCTCGCACAGCTTGACCTCGACACTATCGAGCGCATGTCGGCTCACATGGCTACTATCATGGAAGAAGTGAAGAAGATGGTAAATGCGCGCAAGTCGGCTAACCGTATCGAAAACGAGCGTGAGAAGGCTATCGCATACCATGATACAGTTGTGCCTTGCATGGATGTCATCCGTTATCATATCGACAAGCTTGAGCTTATGATTGACGACGAGATGTGGCCGTTGCCCAAATATCGTGAGCTGCTGTTCATCCGTTAATTGAAATATTTATATATTTAACCGGCACGTGGTGTCGTATAGCGATGACATCGCGTGCCGGTCTGTTTTTTTATGGAAGTTTATTACGTATGAGAAGTCCGATTCTTAAACCTGAAGGACTCTACGACCCGCGATTTGAACATGACGCGTGTGGAGTTGGTCTGCTTGTAAACATCAGGGGTATAAAGTCCCATCAGCTCGTGGAGCAAGGTTTACAGGTTCTTGAACACATGGTACACCGTGGCGCGGAAGGCGCCGACCCCAAGACCGGTGATGGTGCCGGCATTATGGTGCAGATTCCCCATGAATTTATTCTGTTGCAAGGTATCGCCGTCCCTGAAAAGGGGCGTTACGGCAGCGGTCTTGTCTTTATGCCTAAAGATGAGGATACGCAGCAGATCATGCTTGACATCATCGAGCGTGAGGCGATTGAACTCGGTCTGTCATTGATAGCGGTGCGTGACGTACCTGTTAACAACGAGCAGCTCGGTGTCGTGGCGCGTGAGGCTGAACCGGCGATAAAGCAGATTTTTGTCGCCGATGAAAAAACTAATGACGAGATTGAGCCGCGTCTGTATGTGCTTCGTCGCAAGGTTGAGAAAAAAATTGCCGCCTCGACTCTTCCCGGAAAGGAGGCGTTCTATATCGTGTCACTCTCATCACGTGTAATCGTCTATAAAGGCATGTTGTCAAGTCTGCAGCTTCGCTATTATTTCCCTGACTTGATGAATCCCCATTTCACTACCGGTATGGCGCTTGTACACTCGCGTTTCAGTACCAATACATTCCCGACATGGGCGCTTGCGCAGCCTTTCCGTATGCTCGGGCATAATGGTGAAATCAACACGATACAAGGTAACCGTATGTGGATGAAAGCTCGTGAATGTGTGCTTCATCCTACCAAATTCGGTGGTGCCGACCTCACTCCTATAATACAGCCGGGCATGAGCGATTCCGCTTCGCTCGACAATGTGCTTGAGTTTTTCGTGATGAGCGGTATGTCGCTTCCTCACGCTCTCGCCATGCTTGTACCTGAATCATTTAACGATAAAAATCCTATATCGCCTGAACTCAAGGCGTTCTATGAGTTCCATTCAATCCTCATGGAGGCGTGGGACGGTCCGGCAACACTTCTTTTCAGCGACGGCAGATATGCCGGCGGTATGCTTGACCGCAATGGTCTGCGCCCGGCGCGTTATCTCATTACCAACAATGACACTATGGTGGTGGCATCCGAGATGGGTGTGCTCCCGTTTGAATCATCGGAGGTGAAGGAAAAGGGTAGGTTGCGACCGGGAAAGATGCTGATGGTCGACATGGAAAAGGGTGTGATATATCACGATGCCGAGTTGAAGGAAAAACTCGCATCGGAGTTCCCTTACCGCGACTGGCTGTCGCGTAACCGCATTATTCTTGATAAAATAAGCAGCGGACGTAAGGTCGCATATAATGTTGAGGATTTTGAGCGTCTGCTTCATGCATTCTTCTATCATCGTGAGGAAGTGGAGAAAATCATCACTCAGATGGTGGTGGAGGCAAAGGAACCCGTCAATTCGATGGGGTGCGACACTCCACTTGCCGTACTGTCCAAAGAGCCGCAGTTGCTTTACAACTATTTCCGTCAGCATTTCGCACAGGTGACCAACCCGCCTATCGACCCGCTGCGTGAGGAGCTTGTGATGAGTCTTGACAGTTATATCGGTGCGATTGACCTTAATCTGCTCGAACCTAATCCGGAACTGTGCAAGATGGTGCTTCTGAAACGTCCTATCATCACCAACCGCGAGCTTGACCTCCTCTGTAATCTCCGTTACAAGGGCTTCAATACCCGTAAACTTGACATGACATTCCCCGTTGCAGAGGGTACACAGGGTCTTGCTGATGCTATCGACCGTCTGTGCCGTGATGCTGAAACTGCTGTTGACGAGGGGTGCAATTATATAGTATTGAGCGACCGTGGGGTCAGTGCTGACCGTGCACCGATACCTTCGCTGCTCGCTACTTCCGCTGTTCATCATCATCTTATCGACTGCAAAAAGCGTGTGCAGACCGCTCTTATCGTAGAGACTGCCGATGCGCGTGAGGTGATGCATTTCGCTCTCCTGTCAGGTTACGGAGCGAGTGCTATCAATCCCTACCTCGCTTTCGCCGTGATAAATGACCTGGTTGACCGCAAGGAGATACAGCTTGACTTCCATACAGCTGAGAAAAACTATATCAAGGCTATCGATAAGGGATTGCTTAAGGTGATGTCGAAGATGGGTATATCTACCATTACCAGTTACAAGGGGGCGCAGCTATTCGAGGCTATCGGAGTATCGGATGAGCTCGTGAAGCGTTATTTTGGAAATACGGTAAGTAAGATTTCCGGTATCGATCTTGATGACCTCTGCCGTGATATACTGAAATCTCATTCTGAAGCTTTCTCTGAGGATTTCGACAGCGAATTGCCGTTGCGTCACCTAGGTCAGTATGCTTTCAGGAAAGATGGCGAGTCACATGCCTGGAATCCGTTGACCATTACCACGCTCCAGCTTGCGACACGTCTCGGCAGCTATAAGAAGTTCAAAGAGTTTACATCGCTTGTCGACAACAAGCCTGAACCGATATTTATACGTGATTTCCTTGATTTCAAGAAGGGTACACCTGTCCCTGTCGATGAAGTCGAGCCGGTAGAGGATATAATGCGCCGTTTTGTTACCGGTGCCATGTCGTTTGGCTCTATCAGCCGTGAGGCGCACGAAGCGCTCGGTATCGCAATGAATGCAATAGGTGCGCGAAGCAATACCGGCGAAGGGGGTGAGGATTCGGAGCGTTTCAAGCCTCGTGAAGACGGCTCTTCGGCTCGCTCTGCGATTAAGCAGGTAGCGTCGGGTCGTTTCGGTGTCACTGCCGAGTATCTTGTGAATGCCGATGAAATCCAGATTAAGATTGCCCAGGGCGCCAAGCCCGGTGAAGGCGGTCAGCTCCCCGGCTTCAAGGTTGACAAGATTATCGCCAAGACGCGTCACTCGATTCCGGGCATATCTCTGATATCACCTCCACCGCATCATGATATTTATTCGATAGAGGATCTCGCGCAACTTATATTTGACCTGAAAAATGTCAATCCCGATGCAAAGGTGAGTGTGAAACTTGTGTCGGAGAGCGGCGTGGGTACTATTGCTGCCGGTGTGGCTAAGGCAAAAAGCGACCTTATCACCATCAGCGGAAGCGACGGCGGTACGGGCGCGTCACCGGCAAGTTCAATCCGGTATGCCGGATTGCCTGTGGAAATCGGTCTGTCAGAGACTCAGCAGACACTTGTCTTGAATAATCTTCGCGGACAGGTAAAACTGCAGGCCGACGGACAGTTAAAGACAGCGCGTGACGTAATCATCATGGCTATGCTCGGGGCAGAGGAATACGGCTTCGCAACAAGTGCGCTTATTGTGCTTGGATGTGTGATGATGCGTAAATGTCACCTTAACACATGTCCTGTTGGCGTTGCCACTCAGAATGAGGAGCTTCGCAAGCGTTTTGTAGGCCGTTCCGAATATGTAATCAACTTCTTCAAGTTCCTTGCCCAGGAGATTCGCGAGACTCTTGCTGAAATAGGTGTACGTCGACTTGACGAAATTATCGGTCGCACCGACATGCTTTTTGTCAAGCCCTCCCATGATACGCCCAAGACCTCTCATCTTGATTTTTCCAAGATTCTGTATATGCCTGCCGAGGCTAAGACCAATGCCATATTGAATGTGGTTGACCAGAAGCATGATATCGCCAATGTGCTCGACCGTAAGCTTATCAGTCGTTCGTTCCCGGCTATCGAGTCAAAAATGCCTGTCGGGCTTGAGTTCCCGATTGCCAATACTGACCGGTCGGTAGGAGCCATGCTCTCCGGGGTAGTCGCAAAGCGTTACGGTGATGCCGGGTTGCCCGATGACACGATTGCCTGCACATTCCACGGTTCTGCCGGTCAGAGCTTCGGTGCGTTCCTCGCTCACGGCATCTCTTTCCGTCTTGAAGGCGATGCAAACGATTATGTGGGTAAGGGGCTTTCCGGCGGTAAGATTGTTATCGTGCCTCCTGCAGGCAGTACATTTGCACCGCAGGATAATATCATTGCCGGCAATACGATTCTTTACGGTGCGACTGCAGGTGAAATCTACATCAACGGTCGCGTCGGCGAGCGTTTCTGTGTAAGAAACTCCGGTGCTACCGCTGTGGTGGAGGGAGTCGGCGACCATTGTTGCGAGTATATGACCGGAGGAAGAACGGTTGTGCTTGGCACTACGGGTCGTAATTTTGCCGCTGGTATGAGCGGAGGTGTCGCCTATGTGTGGAATCCCGACGGCAACTTCGATTATTTCTGTAATATGGAGATGGTCGAGCTGTCACTTATCGAGGATATGGCTGATAACCGTGAGCTTTACCGTCTCATCGGCAACCATTATAAACACACCCACAGTCCGCTTGCCGGAAGGATGCTTGACAACTGGCAGGAATATGTGGAGCAGTTTATAAAGGTGATTCCCATCGAGTACAAGAAAGTGCTTCATGATGAGAAGATGGCTCGTCTGCAGCAGCGTCTTGCCAGTGTAGAGCGTGATTGATAACAATTTAATTTGAACCGCTTAATATTACAATATATATGGGAAATCCTAAAGCGTTTTTGACTGTTCCCCGTAAGGAAGCCGGCTATCGTCCGGTAAGCGACCGTGTGCGCGACTATGGAGAAGTTGAACAGACTCTTAATCCCGAAGACCGCCGCCTGCAGGCATCCCGTTGCATGGAATGCGGTGTGCCGTTCTGTCATTGGAACTGTCCGCTCGGCAACCGTCAGGCGGAATGGCAGGACCGCCTATATAAGAATGATATAAAAGGAGCTTATGCGTTGCTTATCGCCACTGACGACTTTCCCGAATTTACCGGAAGGGTATGTCCCGCAGGTTGTGAGAAAGGGTGTGTGCTCAATAAGCAGCATGAGCCTGTCACGATACGAGAGAATGAGGCCGCAATAGTGGAGCGCGCCTATAATGAAGGCTATGTGCATGCACGTCCTCCGAAACACCGCACCGGTAAGAAGGTTGCCGTTATAGGTTCGGGTCCTGCCGGACTTGCTTGCGCCAATCAGCTTAACCAGAAAGGTCATTCGGTTACTGTATTTGAGAAAAACGAGGCTGTCGGCGGCTTGCTGCGCCTGGGTATTCCGGATTTCAAACTCAACAAGAGCGTGATTGACCGTCGTCTGGCACTGCTCAAAGAGGAAGGTATCGAGTTCAAGACCGGCATCAAGGTTGGTGTCGACATAAAAGCTCAGGAACTCCTTGACGGTTACGATGCAGTATGTGTGGCAATCGGTTCTGAAGTGCCGCGCGATCTTAAAGTCGAGGGGCGCGACCTTGACGGAGTGCATTTTGCCCTCGAACTCCTCCAGCAGCAGAATCGTGTGAACGCCGGAGTGGAGATTCCGCGTGACAAGCGTATTTCCGCCAAAGGGAAACATGTGCTCGTAATCGGCGGCGGTGACACCGGCAGTGACTGCGTCGGTACGGCTAATCGTCAGGGCGCACTCTCTGTTACCCAGATTGAAATCATGCCGAAGCCTCCTGTAGGCGAGAATCCCGATACTCCGTGGCCCAATATGCCGATGATTTTGAAGACATCAAGTTCTCATCTTGAAGGATGCGAGCGTCGTTGGCTTCTCGATACCAAGAAGTTTATCGGGAAGGATGGCAAGGTTGATGAGGTGGAGGTTGAGGAAGTGAACTGGGAAAAAGATCCGCAGACAGGAAAAATGACTCTTATCCACACCGGTAAAATCGAGCGTATCCCCGCGCAACTTGTACTTCTGGCAATGGGTTTCACCAATCCGGTAGCTGAAGGATTGCTTGAGCAGCTTGGTGTGGAAAAAGATGCCCGTGGCAATGTAAAAGTCAACGCCACACAACAGAGCAGCGTGGAGAAGGTGTTTGCTGCGGGCGATGCTTCCACAGGTGCTTCGTTGGTGGTGCGCTGTATCGCTTCCGGTCGCAATGCCGCAAAAGGAATTGACGCATTTCTTAAATCAAAATAATGGAACAACTTAAGCATGAGTGTGGCGTGGCTATGATACGCCTGCTGAAACCGCTTGAATTTTATAAAGAAAAATATGGCACTTATCTGTACGGACTCAATAAACTGTATCTGCTTATGGAGAAGCAGCACAACAGGGGGCAGGAGGGTGCCGGTGCCGGAGTCATAAAGATGAATTCTCCCGCGGGACACGAATATGTGTTCCGCGAGAGGGCTCTCGGTCCCAATGCCATACAGGAAATTTTTTCAACTATAAACCGTCAGGTAGATCAGGCTCATGTGAACGAACATGATGCCGGGTGGGTCGATGCCTATGCCCCGTTTATCGGAGAAGTCTATATGGGGCATCTGCGCTACTCGACCACAGGGCGCAGCGGCATCAGTTACGTGCATCCTTTTTTGAGGCGTAACAACTGGTGTTCGCGTTCGCTTATGCTGTGCGGCAACTTTAACATGACCAATGTCGACAGCATATTCAGGTCAGTTGTGGAGAAAGGGCAGCATCCGCGCATATACTCCGATACGGTCATCATACTTGAGCAGCTCGGTTATGCCCTTGACAAGGAAAACAACCGGCTTTATCATGAATTTACAGGGAAAGGTCTTGACGGCATCGAGCGCGCAGTGGCTATCGAGGATAATCTTGATATCCGCGAGGTATTGTCGCAGACGGCGCCCGGATGGGACGGCGGTTATGTGATATGTGGTGCCCTCGGCTCAGGCGATATGTGGGCGTTGCGTGACCCGCATGGCATACGGCCTGCATTTTACTATGCCGACGACGAGATAGTTGTCGTGGCATCGGAGCGCCCTGTCATCCAGACTGTGTTGAATGTTCCGCGCCGTGCCGTGCATGAACTCGCTCCGGGAAGTGCCGTGATTGTCAACAAGAAGGGCGATGTAAGCGTGGAAGATATACTTGGAGAGGGTAAAAATGAGCGTTGCTCGTTTGAGCGCATCTATTTTTCACGTGGAAGCGATGCCGATATCTACCGCGAGCGTAAGGCACTCGGCAGAAATCTTGTCGACAAGATACTTAAAGGTGTAGGATACGACTTAAAACATGCGGTGTTCTCCTTCATCCCGAATACCGCGGAAGTGGCGTTTATAGGTATGGTTGAAGGTCTTGAAAAATATCTGGACCGTGCCAAGGCTGACCGGATATATGAATTGTCGCAGAACGATGCCTTGTCGCGTGACGCGCTATTTGACATTATGCGTACAAAGTTGCGCATAGAGAAAGTGGCAATCAAGGACATCAAGCTCCGCACATTCATCGCCGAGGGTGAGTCGCGCAATGACCTTGCAGCCCACGTGTATGATGTCACTTACGGTATTGTGGAGAATGACCGTGACACACTTGTCGTGATTGATGACTCGATTGTACGCGGCACCACACTGCGCCAGTCGATAATCAGGATGCTCGACAGGCTGCATCCGAAAAAGATTGTCGTGGTAAGTTCGTCACCGCAGGTTCGCTATCCCGACTATTACGGCATCGATATGTCACGTATGGGAGAGTTCTGCGCATTCCGTGCCACAGTGGCGTTGATTAAGGAGAATGGCATGGAGCATCTTCTCGAAGATGTCTATAAGAAATGTCTTGCACAGGAAAATGTGCCTGACGATGAACTTGTCAACTGTGTCAAGGCTATTTATGCTCCGTTCTCAGAAGAACGCATTTCGGCAAAAATCGCTGAAATGCTTACCCCTCCCGACACAAAAGCCGAGGTAGAGATAATTTATCAGACACTTGAAGGATTACATGAGGCTGTGCCTTCATGTCCGGGCGACTGGTATTTTTCGGGCGATTATCCTACACCGGGTGGTATAAGGCTTGTGAACAAGGCATATATAAACTTTTTTGAAGGAAATGTCGACAAACGGTAGTTTTTTATCGTTATATTGTCGATTAACCGGATTTATTTATTTACTTTGCAATCTGTTAAAAGAAAACTCATAAATTTAAATGATATGAATCAGCAAACCAATCCTAACAGTTGCCCTCCTCCTTATCCGGATAACGTATTTTCTCCCGGACCGTCCGGAAGAAGCCGTGGAGTTGCGGCACTCCTTGCTATTTTCCTCGGCAGTCTCGGTATTCAGTATTTTTATCTTGGAAAGAGTACTGCAGGTATAATTTCTTTGATAGTTTCTCTATGTACGTGCGGTATTCCTTCTATTATCTGGCTTATTCAGGGAATACTGATGTTTACCATGTCACAACAGGAGTTTGAGCGCAAGTACGTCTACACGACCTCGACTTTCCCGCTCTTCTAAACAAAGAAAGCATAAATAAAGGCGCATCGTTTATGGTGCGCCTTTATTGTATATTATGGTTATTTCCCTTTGCGGATGAGGATTTCCTCGTTGATGTCGCGCCCTTTGCCAAATATGATTTTGGTCACGTATGCCTGTATGAATCCTGTGCCGTAGCCGCCGAGTTGGATGATGGCGGCGGGGATGGCAAGGGTGGCTATCTTGACGCTCTTGGTGGAGAACAGTGCCGTGAGCCATACGGCAATCAGGTACAGTGCGAGCGGAAGCCAGAACCACGGACTAACTGTGAGTGCGAGTACAATCAGGGTCACTCCACCGATGACCGCTATTGCCGGCAGCCAATGTACGAGTTTCATCGAGCCGGGATATAACAGTTTGAGGGTGATGCGTGACATGCCGAACACATGTACCTGACGGAAAAATTTCTTGAAGTCCACACGTCGTTTATGGTACACGTATGCTTCGCGGATAAGGGTGATAGGGTGTCCGGCATTCTTTATGCGGGTGCTCATGTCGATATCTTCTGAAAACATTTCCCTGAATCCTCCTACATTATTATATACATCGCGACTGAAACCCATGTTGAAAGTGCGCGGGGTAAATTTTTCAAGACTCACCTTGCCTCCGCGGATGCCGCCGGTGGTGAGAAATGAGGTCATCGAGTAGTTTATGGCTTTCTGAGTGTCGGAAAATGATTCATGTGCCGCATCGGGTCCGCCGAAACAGTCTGCCGGATGCTCGGCAAGTGCTTTGTCGAGTTTTTCGAAGTATTGTTCAGGAATCACGCAGTCAGAGTCGAAAAATATGAAATAGTCGCCCTTGGCACGTTCGAGCCCGTAATTTCGCGCAATGGAGCGTCCTTCGTTAGGCTTCATGTAATATTTTATGTCGATTTTGTCGGCATAACGGTCTACGGCATCTTTGCATGGAGCCGTGGAGCCGTCCTCCACAATCACTGTCTCGAAATCCTTGAATGTCTGTCTTGAAAGACTGGCGAGAAGATCCTCAACCTCGTCAAGCCTGTTATATACGGGCACTATTATGGAATATTTCATCAGCTCATGCGGGTTTTGTAATCATTGTAATCGAATCGGCGAAGGTAACTGCACTCGCCAGTTTTGTCGCAAAATACTATTGCCGGATGCTGGATGCCGTTAAACATCGTGGTCTTAACCGTCGTGTAGTGGTTCATGTCTTTCAGCGTAAGCCTGTCGCCTGCGGTGAGTGGCTTTCTGAAATACCAGTCGCCTACGTAGTCGCCGCTGAGACACGAATTTCCTCCGAGACGGTAGGCGATGGTGTCAGTCGCTTCCTCACAACTTTCAGCTATCGCTGGTTGATATGGCATTTCAAGGCAGTCGGGCATGTGACAAGCAAATGATGCATCTATGATTGCCGTTTTTACCCCTTGGTTTTCCACGACATCAACTACCGATGTCACCAGGTCACCGGTCTGCCATGTGAAGGCGCTCCCCGGTTCCATTATCACTTCAAGCCACGGGTAGCGCGACTTGAAATCTTTGAGCAGCTGAATCAAGTGATTCACATCATAGCCTTCGCGGGTCATGAGATGGCCGCCCCCCATGTTTACCCATTTTACCTGTCGCAGGTATTTGCCGAATTGTTGCTCAAAGGCATCGAGCACCTTTGCAAGCGCGTGGGAGTCCGATTCACAAAGCGAATGGAAATGCAGCCCCTCGATGCCTTCAGGCAGGGAGTCGCCTATCATGTCGGCTGTCACCCCGAATCGTGAGCCGGGGAGAGCCGGATTATATATGTCGGTCTCGATGACCGAGCATTGCGGATTAACACGCAATCCCGGTGACACATGATGGTTGCCATCCGCTGCGTTCCACGCCTCAATATCGGCTTTGAACCGTTTCCACTGGTTTATGGAATTGAAAGTTATATGACTGCTTCCGGCGATGAACTGACCGATAGTGTCGGGCGTATATGCAGGGCAATAGCTGTGGACATTACCGCGCAGCTCTTCGTTGCCGAGCTGCATCTCATTAAGGGAGCTTGCCGTGGAGTCGGTCACATACTCGCGGATGATGGGAAATGTCTTCCAAAGGGCATTAGCCTTAAACGCCATTATTATGTTAACTCCGGCTTCGCGCTTAACCTTGCTTATCAATTCAAGGTTGTGACGGAGTTTGTCTTCATATACTATATAAAACGGGGTAGGGATATCGTTGGCTTTCATTATTCAATGATTTTAAAACGGGCAAATTTCAATAGTAACTTCTTGCTCCCGACAGTATCAAATTTTACTTCGATACGCGCATCGGTCGCATCGGTGTCAACGGCGAGTATGGTGCCCTTGCCGAATCGGCTGTGTTCGATGCGCATACCCTCTTGAAGTTCTCCTGCTGCATGTTGTCCCTCGGCTGTTGCGCCTGACGATGGCGCCGGTTGTTTCAGAGCTGTAACGGTGGGAGAGTCGACAAGCGGATGACTGAACGTATGACGCTTTGGCGGTGTCATGGATGCCCGGTAATTGTCAATGGGGTTTATGAACGTGTCGGGATGTACAAAGTCATTTCCGGTGGCGAGATGCAGATAGCTTCTGTCTATATCTTTCAGGAATCTCGACGGCTGACATGTCTTGGTCTGTCCGTTGCGGAACCGTGAAGACGCGTAGCTTATGGTACAATTCGTTTTCGCGCGGGTGATTGCCACATAAAGCAGCCGTCGCTCCTCTTCAATCTCAGCCGGTGAGTCGCAACTCATAGCCGACGGGAACAGTTCTTCCTCCACACCGACGATAAATACATTGTTAAATTCCAGACCCTTGGCGGCGTGTACGGTCATGAGGGTGATGGATGCCTCACCGGTGTCGGTTTCATCCTGGTCGGTGGCAAGCGAAACTTCTCCGAGAAAATCCGTGAGAGAAGTTCCCTCTACGCCCTCTTCGATTTTGTTTGCTACAAATTCCTTTACTCCGTTAAGGAGTTCCTGAAGGTTTTCCTGTTTTGACACACTTTCCGGTGTACGGTCGGTCAGCAGCATACTGAGAAGCTGTGTACGCGTTATGATATACCGTGCCACGCTCTCCGCGTCTTCTCCCGTGGAATTTTTGTCGATAAATTCCTGAATCAGGTCGCGGAATCCCATAAGTTTCTTTGCCGTGCCCGAATTTACACCTGTATCATACTTGTCAAGATTGCTGATTACCTGCCATGCGCTTACATTATTTTCTATGGCGCAACGTAGCACTTTGTTGAGTGTGGTGTCACCTATGCCCCTCGCCGGGAAATTTATGACGCGTTTCAGTGCCTCGTCGTCATCTGGATTGACCGACAGTCGGAAATAAGCTATTGCATCTTTGATTTCCTTGCGCTGGTAAAATGACAACCCTCCGTATATGCGGTAGGGAATATTACGCTTGCGAAGCGATTCTTCAAGTATGCGCGATTGTGCGTTAGTACGGTAAAGTATGGCATATTCCTCGTAGCTGTCCTGCTGCCGCATCTTCAGCTGTGATATGCGGTTGGATATTAGATATGCCTCCTCGTAGTCGCTGCAACTTTGCACTACTTCTATGCGCGACCCTATATCATTGCGCGAGAACACGTTTTTGCGTATCTGCTCTTTGTTCTTGGCAATGAGCGAGTTTGCCGCATTGATGATGTTTTGTGTCGAGCGGTAATTTTGTTCGAGTTTGAATATCCGCAGGTCGGGATACGCATTTTTCATGTTGAGTATGTTGCGTATGTTCGCACCTCGGAATGAGTAAATGCTCTGCGCGTCATCTCCCACCACACACAGGTTTTTACTTGCCTCACAGAGTTTTGATACTATGAGATGCTGGGCGAAATTGGTGTCCTGATATTCATCGACGAGCACATAACGGAAAAATTCATTATAGTGATGGAGCACCTGCGGATTGTCGCGCAACAACACATTGGTATAATACAGAAGGTCGTCGAAATCCATTGCACCTGCCACGAAACAACGGTCACGGTAGATACGGTATATCTCGTACAGCCGCGGACGCTTTGCCCTTCTGTCAGCTTCCATGATATCGTGGGAAAGTGCATAGCGGTCAGGTGATATCAAGGCATTTTTTGCTGATGAAATTGCCGAAGCAACGACCCCCGGCTTGTATATTTTATCGTCAAGGTTGAGGTCTTTTATAATTGACTTTAACAATGACTTGGAGTCGGCGGCATCATATATGGTAAAATTGCTTTTGAATCCTATGAGCTGCGCGTTGCTGCGCAATATCCTGGCAAAGATGGAGTGAAATGTGCCCATCCATAGCTTTGACGCCGTAGCTTCGCCGACAACACTTTTTATGCGCTCGCGCATCTCTTTTGCCGCCTTGTTGGTAAAAGTCAGCGCCAGGATACGCCACGGTTCGTAACCTTGTGTGAGCAGGTGTACTATCTTGTAGGTGAGCACACGTGTCTTGCCTGACCCGGCTCCCGCTATCACAAGTTGCGGGCCGCCGGTGTAGAGCACGGCATCTTGTTGCTGCTTATTTAATTTGCTTATATAATCTTCCATATTATCTATTGCAAAATTAGCAAATAATCTTGATATATGATACTTGTGATTTTGCAATATGACGGGGAATGTGTAAATTTGTATATTCAACTTTTGCTTGTTAAAGTTGAATCGCGACTATGACAGAAGATACACTCCGAAGACTTAAGATACTTGCCGAGTCGGCTAAATACGACGTGTCATGCTCGTCGAGCGGCACTGTGCGCCGTGGAAAGAAAGGTGACGGTGTAGGCAACACTGTCGGAGGAGTGGGTATATGCCACAGTTTTGCTGATGACGGTCGCTGTATCTCCCTCTTGAAGGTGATGCTGACCAATGTGTGCATGTATGATTGCGCTTATTGCATCAACAGGCGCAGCAACGATATACCGCGAGCCACTTTGTCGGTGTCGGAGCTGGTCGACATAACGATGGAGTTTTACAGGCGTAACTATATCGAGGGATTGTTTCTAAGTTCAGGTGTGGTGCGTAATCCCGACTACACCATGGAGCGTCTCGTGAGGGTGGCGCAGGACTTGCGTACCGTACATCGGTTTAACGGGTATATCCATCTGAAAAGCATCCCCGGGGCATCGCAGGAACTTGTTAATCTCGCCGGTCGGTATGCCGACCGCATGAGTGTGAATATCGAGATTCCGAATGAAACGTCGCTCAAATATCTCGCTCCGGAGAAAGATTTCAAAAGCGTGTATGAACCGATGGGTTACATACGCCGGGGTGTGCTCGAAAATGTCGAGGACCGCAAGCGTATGCGTCATGTGCCGCGTTTCGTTCCCGCCGGTCAGAGCACACAGATGATTGTAGGCGCGTCACCGGAGCATGACCGAGATATCCTGCGTCTGTCGTCGGCGCTGTATGCCACTCCAACCATGAGGCGTGTATATTATTCGGGATATGTGCCTGTGAATACTTACGACCCGCGTCTTCCGGCTTTGAAACAACCTCCGCTGGTGAGGGAAAACCGGTTATATCAGGCTGACTGGCTTATGCGTTTTTATCATTTCACCGCCGATGAGATAGCCGGTGACTCCCATCCCGACCTCGAACTTGAAATAGACCCCAAATTGTCATGGGCGTTGCGCCATCCCGAGGCTTTCCCGGTTGATGTCAACCGAGCTGATTATGAGATGATACTCCGTATTCCGGGTGTGGGAGTGAAATCGGCAACCATGATTGTAAATGCCCGACGGTTCAGGCGTCTTACATCCGACCATCTTCGCAAGATAGGCGTGGTCATGAAACGCGCGAAATATTTCATCACCTGTGGGGAGCTCGAGGCATCGTGTGTCGCCGATGTTTCGCCGGAGTATGTGCGCAATCAGCTTACCGCACAGCCGCGCAAGGCTTTTAAAGGCGACAATCCATTACAGATGACACTGGATTTCGGAGAATGACACTATATATATTTGACGGCACTTTCGACGGATTGCTGACTGCTGTTTTTGATGCCTATGCACGACGTTGTTTTCCTGATGTTCTTGTCAGGGAAGGCGAGGTGTTGCCAATGTTTTATGATGACAGCTTCGAGGTGATTACTGATGAAGAGAAGTCGGGGCGCGTGTGGCGCGCAATTGAAAAGAAACTGTCACGTGAGGCTTTGTCGGCTGTAGTGGCGAGCTTCCTTTGCGAGCTTCCCGATTATGATACGGTATTGTTCCGTTATCTTCGCAAGACTATTGACTCCTCGGTAAGCATCGAGACCGATTTCAGCGATCCCGATGTCGTCGAGATGACGCGCATGGTAAGGCGCGTACGCGGCGAGGCGCAGAGAGTGAAGCAGTTTGTGCGCTTTCAGAAGGCTGCCGACGGCTCTTATTTCGGGATTATCGAACCGCTTTACAACGTGCTTGCCCTTGCGGTACCGCATTTTGTCGACCGCTTTTCAACCATGAAGTTTTTGCTCTATGACAAGCGGCGAGGCTTCGGTTGCTATTATGACGGTAAGGTTACGCGTCATGTCACGCTCCCTGAGGAACTGCCTCATATCGCCACCGGTCGTCTTGCGCCCGAAATGATGGATAAGGATGAGTTGCTACTACAGGATATGTGGCGCACCTATTTCAAGGCTATCGCCATCAAGGAGCGTAGCAATCCGCGCAAGCAGCGTCAGGATATGCCGGTAAGATTCTGGAAATACCTTACCGAGAAGCAATGAGCCGCATTACATGAATTAATGACATTAAATACTTATGAATTAATGACATTAAATACTTTTTGTAGAAATGTGATTATTGTCGTGCAGGATTTAAATACTCCAACATGCTATTTTTGAAGACACTTCCATAAGATTCTATGTTATATACAGTTGCGTGTGAGCCAACGGTTTGCCGCGCCAGTTTATAATATAAATCCCTTATGGAAATATCGGGATTGTCGTCGATTGTCTCTTGGAAAGCTCGAGTAAATCCATTAGAGAGCCAGATTCCCATCTCGGGATCTTTAATGTCAGCTTTAGAGGTTTCAAGTGCATTTGCCGATGTTATAAACAATATCCCCGGGATACCTTCACACGCTTCACCTATAGAACCGCTGAAACAAGCATCCATTGAAAACAATATTTTTCGATATTTTTGTCCCTCATTCATTTCTCGTAAAATATTATTTATCTGGCTGCCATATACGTTGGCCTTTGACCCCCAGGCGAGAGCGTCATAATTCCCATGTCCACACCAAAATACAATAATATTGTCATTTTTGCCGGAAGCAATGACATGTGGTAATTTTTCAGATGGTTCACCCATGAGGATTTTTCCCAAATCAGAAATAGTTATGTCACTGATTTTATAATCAACCGCCACATCATTATATAGGTTCTCACCATCAGTTCTTACTTTCACAACTCCAGGATAAATATTACGTGGATGATATGCAATATTATCTTCTATAATCAATATGATATGCTCATCGTCGTATCCGTGCCGTTTCAATAATTGATACATTGCCAGGGCATCTGCTTGATGTCTGTAGTCCGACCATTTGTCTGAAGTCCCGATAACTACAGCCCATTGTCCTTTAAGTTCAGGATATGTAAATTCTGTTTGTGGCTGGCTAAATGTCTGCATATTTCGGTTTTGCCAATCCCAAGCTTGAATAGTGGATGTTGTGCGTCCCGAGCCGTCAGTTGATAAATATTCAATAGTATGATATTTCCCGTCAATTAAAATCCAATGGCAATAAGTCGTATTTAAAACTGAAGCATGCGTTTTTTCATCAAAAGTCCAATCACCGGTTACTCCTTCCAAATCAGGAGTCTCGCCCCGTTGCAACATTTGATACGCCGTTTTCATATCTTCGGGAAGCCAAGACCCATGCCATTCCGTACGTCCGTCAACAACCCTGAGCATGGCATCGTTAATAGACTCGTTTTCGTCCATGGCTGTCAATGCGTATGACAAAAGCAAAATCGAATCAAAAAGATGGGCTTCTCCGTTTACCGGATTCTCATTGAATTTAGCGGTATATGCACTGACAAAACCGGATTGAGGATTTGTCGACGGTGAAATTCCTTCATAATACAAATTACTGATTTTAGAACTTAATGACGAAGAATTCATTATATCGGATGACAATAACATTGGAAAGTCAATATAGTCATCCTCACCTTTTAATCTTCCGATTTCATTATCAAATACAACACAGTCTTCTTCCGAACCCGGTACGAAAATCAATGCCCGGTCGTAATTGTGTTTTTGTTTATGTTGTTCTTCGACGGCATTTCGTAGTTCGCGCTCGTTGCTGAAGATGGAAATATGGTTTACATCAAGTCCTAATTCTATAGCCTGATAGGCAAACCAGTCACTAAAACTTTTACCATAATCATTATCATTTGCAAGTAGGTCCACAGAAGAAACACCGGAAAGTTTGGCTTGTGTCAAAAGAATTTCGCATTGGGTAATATCGCTTTGAACCATATTCCATACATGTCCTTTGGCTGCATTTATACGTTGGAATTCAGTTGAAGTGGCAATCGGGAGGATTATACATTTTTTCCGGGAATAACATGCGGCTGCAACCTTTTCTGCGTTTACCGAATGATATGGGCCGATTATTGCCGAATATGTATCATCTTCAGATATTTGCTTGACATATTCCATTAAGTCTCCGGCCTCCTCGTCTTTCCACTCAATTTCAATCTTGATTGTTTTTGACAAACCTTTTTGAGCATGGGCAATATTCTCAACAGCCCAAGTGGCAGTGCGTTCCCATCTGATTTGTTGAGACTTTGGCATGATTATAGCCACCTTGTAATCCTTACATTCCGATGCCTCTATCTCAGAAATTTCATCAGTAGAACATCCGATTGGAAATAGTGCCAAAGACAGATATAATAATTTATTCAACGTCATATTCCTTTTCCCTTTTTAGTGCTTCTTCTTTGTATGAGTCATAAGCGTCTTTCCAATAATCGGGATTTAAGTAATAGTCCTCCCAGATATAAGACATTTCATTAAAAAGCGGACTGACAAGTATGTCGATATAGCCCGATTCCAGACCATAAACAATATGGTGTGGCATTTCTTGCGTGCTTAACCACATATTAAGATAATTTCCAATGATTTTATCTATTCTTATTATTACGGAAAATGGGATACGGTTGCTATATGCCGAGCAATCGGCATCCATTCCTGCAACAAGCATCAGTTCGAAGGGTTCTTCTCGTGAATATTTATATATCCCGTTGTTTGACCCTCCCGCTAATGGATAAATAAAAGAATTTCCCAAGGTGCCTGCCAAACGATATGCACTGTCCGGCATGGCAAAACCCGAATAATCGTCAGCAAGATATATTATGTTTACCTTTGCAGTGTTGTATTTTTCGTAACCATCGGTAAAACCCTTGATGGCATCGGTTATAATCGATTCGTTTGGATGTGCGCTGATTATTGTAGCTTCCGCATGTGGTGAAGCTATACAACCTGCCAAAAAACTTGCTCCATATCTTTGGATGCGGAATGTTGACACATTGGGGACACGGTCGCTCTCGAAAAGCAGAATGTCTTTATTCCCACCAAGTTTAAGGGTGTCCCCTCGCAGAATTTGTTCATATTCGCTGCTTGCCAATATAAGAAGCTGTCGCTCCGCGTTATCATTATTAATCCAGGATTGTAAGACAGTACGGGCTTCATCTAAACTGACTGGATGTACAAGTGAGAGTCTCACATCATTTTTCTCATAGAAGTTCATAACTCCGGTTATGATTCCGTCGTTATAACCATTATCGCCAGCGCCGCTTGTCGATGTGACAAGAGTTATAATCGGAGCAGTATCAAATATGTCGGCAGCATTGTCTTTGCTGTCGGAACAGGAAGACAATACTGCCAAAACAAAAATGAAATTCAGGTACTTATGCATTATTGTATGTTTTGTACAAAACGAACCGGGATACATCTGTCATCCCATATCCACCAATGCTGACCTACTGACTCTTCTTTTTCATCAAAAGCAAATACACCATCCCATTCATACTTGGTTGAATTGTTTTTCTTGATGATGGCATACCATGTCGTTTCTACATTCCAAGCTATATTCGGATCAGCAACATATCTGTGTCCTACATAGATATGATGGAAACCGAGGATTCCTCCTCTCCAATCGGGATAGAACGCTTTTGCAGGAGATAATTGAATTTGATTTTCTTGCAATGTTTCGATAATACTCTGATAATCTTCACCGTATGGAACTCTCCAATTCTTCGGAGCAAAAGGATATCTGGAATTTGGATTTTCCATTACCATTGCCTCGGAGTAATAGCATTGAGAGCTGCCATTCCATGAAGCCCAAACAGGCTCAAGGTTATAATTGTTCCCAAATTTGTCACCATCTTCTTTACGGTTGCCTTTATAATTCTCTCTCATCCATATCTTGTTAAATATTTTCACAAGTGAATATTTATATGAACCGTTGTAGCCTGGAGCCGACCATTTATATTCCGAGACTGTGCTTTCAAGCTGCTCGTCACCTTTGTTTGAATCCATAAATGCTGCACCTCTGATATACAACTCCTTCTTTTTCCCGATGGGTTGATCTTTACATTCGACAACACTTAGGCTCATCCCGTCCCAACAAACTTTTGCCGGTTTATGCTTTGCATCTCCTACAAAGTAGCCCATATTGTATTTAACCTTGTTTGACACGACAGGATATATCACAGTCACACGCTTTGTCTTGTCAATCACAGGAATGAATTCTTCACAAACTCGTGCAACATTCTGACCTTGTATATAGACATCTTTTATCAGGGAGTTGCTTGCATGGCTGTCATCAAAAATCGGGATTTCTTTCAGATGGGCTACGGTCCCGGTTTCGTAATTCAGGTCTAATCCTAACGCTTCTGAAGTAGCCGCTTCCAAACCTTCCGTATCGCCTGTTATATACGCCTTTAACACGTTATAACGAGTTTTCCCGCCTTCTATGTTGGTATTAACTAAATCATATAAAGGTATCATGCCATCGTTGATATCCAATCCCACTAACGTCTGATTCTTGATGTCGGTCAAAGATGTTTGCCAGGCTTTTAGATTGGCATCATTGTCACCTCCGTTTGAACCTAACTTGAGGGCTTCAGCTTTTCCTCCCCCTTGAACAAAAACTTTTACTTCGCAGGCTTTGCTGTTTTGATTATAAGATGAGTGTAAACTGTCAGAAACGCTTGCTGATGTTTTAATAAAACTATTTTTGTAACTGCAGTTTGCAAAAGCTTTCAAATCATAGCTTCCTTCTACCTTACTGACATCAACGGTCATACGGTATTTTAATTTGCCTCCAAGCCTTGCTTTAAGTATCAGGTGAGTGCCATAATCTTGGACGAGTTTCTTCAATCCTTCCGGAGTAGAAGGATATGATGTCGGTATCTCCCCGCGTTTCCCCTTATGAGGAAGACCATTGATTGCCTCATAAGCGGCATCAGTCATGTAATCCATGATTATTTCATCCCGGTTCATTTGTAAAAATATGTTCTGCTGTGCCACTTCAACATAGGATATTGCATACTCGTTATTTTTATTGCTAAAATCCCTCATGCCGAAGGTTGCCCCGACTTCTCCTTTGAACCCGAAATATTTACCTTCAAATTTTGCGTCAGCATTTAATTCATTCATCAATTCAGTAACGCTTGACCCTGAGTAGGTTTTGGCTTCAAATGATGCGTTGACGCCTCCTGTATTCACCCTGTCACTGCATGCGTCAATCATGACAATCGGGTTTAGAGACACGGAATTTGCAGAGGCATATTCTCCTAAAAAGTTATATCCGTAACCTACTGCATAGATTCGGTCTCCATCTTTTATCTCAGTCAGATTTTCATCGTTGTCAAGATTACATTTCTGACTAAGTTTTATTACCCGGTTTTTACTTTCATCTTTGGGGAAAGTGATATACATTTCACCGTTGCGTCGATAATCGGTCCAGTTATCCAGGACGCAGATTTTTACCGTGGCATTACCGACTCCTTTATTTGGATAGGCATAACAGATGTATTTTCCGTCATCGAACGAAAAATCGATTTCCCACTCTGAATCGCTTTTTATTTCAAATGGAATGGAGTAACTCCATTGTTCAAGTTCCATGAGATTAGCGTCATCAGGTAACTCAATCTCTGCTTGAATACATTCAAGATTATCGTCCTTACAAGCACTAAATGCAATACTCAAAAAGAGTATCGGGATAAAAAGTGCCGTCGTTTTTAACATAAAAAACTTCTTCATATTACTGTATGTTTATGATTGGATATTTGGCAAAACCGTGATTTTATAATGAGTGGATTTTCATTGGTAATCAAATGATTCGATTCAGTGTCTACATGTTCATTTTAGCACTGTATGTGACCGGTCATCGGGAACTTGACCGTTGTCTTATGCGAAATATTTCCTCCGGCGCGTATCGACGAAGTTTACTGCTGATTTGACAGAAATGCTGAATGACTGCCACTCTTGCTGTTGCCGACAACTTTTAAAATAAACACTGATTAAAACGGTGCATTTGAACTGATGTCATCATCGTCTCTTCAAGAGGTTGGCACGGATGACACTACAACAAGCGATATTATAAACGTAGGAAACTTTTTCAAATAATCATTCATAATCGTAATTTTTTGTGAGTTATTAAGTCGTTGCTTAGGACACAAAAAAAGCGTGGAAACATCTGTTGTCTGTTCCACAGTCTGAGGCTCTAGCAATTGCCTATCATAGTTGAACAGACAACGTCAGAGCCCACGCCGATATGAATAATCATATCCATTGGAGTCCTTAAAAAACATTTTATAGTACCCGGAACGGGTACTATCCATGCTTAGAGGACTCCGCAAGAGTGATATAATCACACCCAGGACATCTGCCGTTGGCTTTGTTCAAGACTATGATAACTGTTAATTTGCTAGATTACAGACTGCCTTAAACAGAGCGTTAGGAAACGCCTTCAATATGTCTGGATGTCATTCCCTGCCCATTACCCGCTTTGGAATGCTTGTCTTTTTGTGACTCAGTCATACCATGCACGGCGTAGGCAGCCCCGTTTGTCATCATGAAAGAACTCGTCAGACCTCGACGACTATAAACAGGACTATGACAATCCGATACAAAAATACGAAGAAAAACAAATAAAATGAAATATTTGTCAAGATTTTATTGAATCAAATTTGACTTTGTCTTGAACAGATTAAATACTTTTGTGAAATTTTGCATAATGTTATTTAATATTTCTCATATTTTTGCTGAAAATTTGAAATTTTATTACTCGTATGAAAAAGTTAATCACATTTATTGCGTTCTCTGTGCTATTTATTCCGGCTATGATTGCCGGGCGTGTTATTGTAGTGGATGGCTCTGACGGCAGTCCGGTCATCGGTGCTACCGTGTTTTCTTCATCCGGATTGATTCTCGGGGCTACCGATGCCGATGGTAACACGCCGGATGTGAATGAGGCGTCGTACCCATTGACTATACATTCGCTTGGGTATAAGGAAGGTATTGCCGCTACACCGGGCGATACGTTGATGATGAATGCCGCTGCATACGATCTGCCCCCCGTCACAGTCATGCCGGGTGAACGTCCTATAACCCGCGTGGTCTGTTATGTAAGGGAATACAGTACGGGAGCCACTGATCGAGATACATTGAAGATGTATTCCGAATATATGGTTGAGTCATATCACATAGATGAAGGTACAAAGGTGAAGGGATATCATAAATATGATGCCTATCCCTCTGCAAGGAGAACGCGACGATTTGCCCATTATACAGGCGCTGACGGTCGCGATAGCGTGGCAACTCCTGAAGATGACGAATATATATCATTTATGAATTTTCTTGTCTCTTTGCCGGTTGATGTGTTTGAAGAACCTGACACAATTAAGAATGGAGCCTTGACAGATACTGTGCAGGGACGTTATTCCCCCGGTATTTTTTATAAGAAAACGCCTGAACTTCTTACTGTCACCTCCGATGCATTAAGCAATCATAAAAATCATGTTTATTCACCCAATGTTTTTAAATTTTTTGGATTGACTATTGATATCAGGGAGATGAATCTTTCTTTTGCTTACAAGGCAAATCCTTCAGGTAAGTACACTATCCATGACTTTTTATATGAAATATCTTCAGCAAATATCCTCGGGCGCGGTAAATGGATAAAGAAAGCTTTCAAGACAAAAAATCCGGTTGAAATTGACAGCAATGTAGAGGTATATCCGGTCGAGATAAATTATCTCACGGTCGATGAATACAAGGAACAGCGCAAAGAGCATAATAAACTGGAATTCCGTATCCCGGACAATGCGCTGCCCGTTCTCCCATCCATACAACGCCTGATTGACCGCATCAATACCGCAGGTAAAGATACGAAATAACCGTTGTGATAGTTGAGCCTGACATGTCCGGCATATTTTGGTGTCGGTTATCTGCCTTATTTAAAATCATTTTAAATTAATGCCGCATTTGTTTCGTAATTTGTTATAAAATTGTGATATTTGCACTGAAAAAATATTAACTGATAAATTCAAGCATATTATGAGACTCTCGGAACTTAAGACAGGCGAGTCAGGAATAATAGTCAAGATATTGGGACACGGGGCTTTCCGCAAACGTGTCATTGAAATGGGGTTTGTAAAAGGGCAGGTGATAAAAGTGTTGCTCAATGCACCTCTGAAAGATCCAATCAAATACAGTATAATGGGTTACGAGCTTTCGTTGCGCCGCAGCGAGGCTGATATGGTGGAGGTGCTCCCTCTGAATGCGGAAGATAGCGGGAGTGATGGCGCTCAGTCGGGTTTGCCAAAAGAGGATAACCGGATCGCTGATATCCATCATGATGTGGAAGGAAGCATGAAGACCATCAATGTGGCGCTTATCGGTAATCCAAACTGCGGAAAGACCTCTCTTTTTAATATCGCATCCGGTTCCAAGGAACACGTGGGCAATTACAGCGGTGTGACTGTCGATGCCAAGAAAGGTCATTTCGAGTATGGAGGCTACAGGTTCAACATCGTTGATTTGCCCGGCACCTATTCATTGTCGTCATATTCACCGGAGGAACTTTATGTGCGCCGTTATCTGCGCAACGAGATGCCCGATGTGATAATCAACGTCGTGGTCGCTTCCAACCTTGAGCGCAATCTCTACCTCACGACCGAGCTTATCGACATGGACCGCTCGATGGTGATAGCCCTCAACATGTATGATGAACTTGAACGTAGCGGAGCGGTACTTGACTATAAGTTGCTGGGTGAGATGATTGGTGTGCCGATGGTACCTACCGTGTCGCGTACAGGCGAGGGTGTCAATGAACTGTTTGACACCGTGATAAGCGTTTATGAGGGACGCGACAAGGCAGTGCGCCATATTCATGTCAATCTCGGCAAGGAGATAGAGGCGGGTGTAAAGGTGATTAAAGACGAAATCAAGAAAGACGGTTCGATAGGCGCCCATTTTTCTCCGCGTTATCTTGCCATAAAGATGCTGGAGCACGACCGCGAGGTAGATGATATGGTGAGCCATTCGCCCGACCATAAAAAACTGTTTGAGCTGCGCGACGAGGAGGTGGGGCTTATAGAAAAGCGCAACAACGATGACATAACATCGCTTATCGCCAATGAAAAATATGGCTTCATAACAGGCGCACTTGCCGAGACTCTTACCGAATCGACAAAGGAGACGGCGAAGACAACGCGTATAATCGATGCCTTTGTGACCAACAAACTCTTCGGCTTCCCGATTTTCCTGATTATAATGTTGTTTATATTCTGGTGTACGTTTGAAATCGGTTCCTATCCGATGGAGTGGATAGAGGCAGCAGTCAACTGGATTGCCGGGGTCGTGCAGTCGACCATGCCGGAAGGACCGTTGAAAGACCTTGTCGCCGATGGTATAATCGGTGGAGTGGGAGGCGTGATTGTGTTCCTTCCCAATATCCTTATACTCTACTTCTTTATATCCTTTATGGAAGATTCGGGCTATATGGCACGTGCGGCTTTCATCATGGATAAGATCATGCACAAGATAGGGCTTCACGGAAAGTCGTTCATTCCTCTTGTGATGGGCTTCGGATGTAATGTGCCAGCTATCATGGCGGCGCGCGCTATCGAGAGCCGGAGCAGCCGCATCATCACCATACTGATTAACCCGTTCATGTCATGTTCGGCACGACTGCCGGTATATGTGCTGCTTGTAGGCACATTTTTCAGCCGCCATGCAAGTCTTGTGTTTCTTGGTCTGTATCTTCTTGGAATCCTTGTTGCCGTGCTTACCGCGCGACTTCTCAGAAGATTCTGGTTTAAGACCGATGAGACTCCGTTTGTCATGGAGCTTCCTCCTTACCGCATCCCGACCATGAAAGCTTCGTTGCGTCACATGTGGGGGAAGGGAGAGCAGTATCTCAAAAAGATGGGAGGCATTATCCTTGTGGCAAGTATAATAGTGTGGGCACTGAATTATTTCCCGCTTCATGACGAGGAGTCGAGCACCCCGGCTACCGAGGCTATGATGATGAGCGATGACTCGAAAATCGACACATCGCGCGACTCTTATCTTGAAATGATGGGAAAGGCGGTCAATCCCGTCATGGAGCCGCTTGGCTTCCACTGGCGCTCGACTGTCGCCGCAATAGCCGGAGCACCCGCGAAGGAAATCGTTGTATCGACGCTCGGTGTGCTTTATACCGGTGATGAGGAGATTGATGACAAGTCACTCTCGGCGCGTCTAACATCGCCTAACCCGGTCACCGGTAAACCTGACTTTACCCCTGCCTCCGCGTTGAGTCTTATGGTGTTCGTGTTGCTTTATTTCCCGTGTATGGCTACAGTTACGGCAATCGTGAGGGAGACAGGCTCATGGAAATATGGCGCGTTCTCAGTGGTTTACAATACAATCGTGGCGTGGCTTGTGGCATGGCTTGTCTATAATGTCGCACTGCTGTTCTGATATGCTGTTTATTGGGTGACAAAGCTCTTGCCTGCCCATTTCATGCTCCACCAGCGGCGTGTGAAGATTATGCCACGGGTTATCTCGTCGGAAGCTATCATGAGCCAGAGGGCATAGATGCCGAGCCCGAAATATATGCCGCATAGATAGCCGCCTGCGACCTGCAGTGACCACATCACTATAAGCCCCACATAAAACGGGTAATTGACATCGCCCGTGGCGCGGAGCGCGTTGGTGGCGAATATGTTTACCGGACGCCCGATTTCCACAAGTACGTCAAACCATAGAAGTGCTGCTCCTATGGAGATGATTTCAGGGTTGTCGGTGAGAAGCGACATCAGGCTATGACCGCACGAGGCTATGGCAACTGAAAGGGTGACGGTGATGACGAGTGCCAGACGCATGACATATTTTCCGAGTATGAACGCCCCGTGTATCTTCCCTTTGCCCACAAGATGACCTATAGTGATGGCACCGCCCTGCGACACGGCGATACAGAAAAGATAGCCGAACATCGTGATATTGACCACGTATGTGCGCGCGGCAAGCACTTCTACGCCGAGCATGTTGATGAAAAAGGTCATGACTATCTGCGCGGAGCTGTAGCTGAACTGCTCGCCTGCGGAGGGGAGTCCTATTTTCAACAGATTGGAGAGCTCACGGGTGGGAAACCGACGGAATATCTCCCAGGGAAACCGTTTTATTACCGTATGGAACAGTATGATGTTGAGTATCACCATTGCTATCGCCCTGCTCGTGGCGGTGGATATCGCCGCTCCCTCGGCACCGAGTGCGGGCGCGCCGAACCGTCCGAATATTAGTATATAATTGCCGGCGATATTAAGTATGTTGACTATCCCGACCACAACCATTGGATATATGGCGCGGTTGGATGCCCGCAGGGCTGCCGATGCCGTGAGCGAGAGTGCCTGGAAGAAAGCGAATGCGCCTACGATGCGCATGTATCCTCTGCCTTCTCCAAGCAGAAGGTCGTTGAGTCCCATTAGCCTGAGAATCGTTGTCGCACCGAAATAGAGCATGGCGCTTATGGCGAGTCCGATTACCAGATTGACGAGCAGGGAGACACCCACAACCTTTTCCACACGGTCGTTGAGGCGTGCGCCGATATACTGGCTCACAAGCACCGATGTGCCGAGATTGATTACCTCAAATACCAGAAAGCAGAGCATCACAATCTGGTTGACCACGCCTACAGCAGCGACCGAGGCGTCGCTGTGGCGCGACAACATCACAGTGTCGACCGCGCCGAGGGTCATGATGAGCAGTGTCTCGATGAATATAGGGCCGGTCAGCGATGCAAGCTGGCGTTTGAGCCCTTTTGCTATGTTTAAGTGAATCATGTTGTGTCGGTTCAGTCAATATCTATTTCAAGAATCGAGCCGTAGGCGGGGGGATTGGCGAATGCCTCTGCAGGTGTCATGCCGCGTAGCGTGACGAGTGCCTGTACCAGTATGCCGCAATGTGTGAAAAGCGCCACGCATTTGTCACCGCTATTCCTCAGGTCCTCAAGCAGCGAGAGAAATCGTGCCTGTTGCTCCATGAATGACTCGCCTCCGGTGGGGGCGACATTTATGTAGTCGTCAAACCACTCCTGAAGCCTCGGGTCGGTGATGTCGTCGTAACGCTTCATCTCCCATGCCCCGAAGTTCATCTCAAGAAGTCTCGGGTCGATTACCGGTGACGGGTATCCACATTCCGCCGCGAGTTTTCTGCAACGCGACAGGGGACTGCAATACACTTTGTCAAAAGTGTATCCTGACAGCGCGGATTTTACCGAGGCCGCCTCTCCCGGGAAGGTATCGGCGACATCCACGTCAGAATGTCCGTAGCAGATACCTCTTTCCATGTTTACCGAGGTGTGGCGTATAAACAGTAACTTCATTGCCATAACCGGTATAATATTGCCGCACCGAGGTAAAATGACAGTTCGGCGAGAAGGAAAGTCGCGCCGCAGCAGTCGCCGGTATAGCCGTGGATGCGCCGCCTCATGAACAATATCAGTCCTGTCACTGTGACCACCGGAAATATCGCCGCACCGAGCAGTGGGAGCGGCATGTATACGAGCGGCAATGCGCCTCCGATGATGGCGGCGATTAGCTGCTTGCCGGTCATGCGGTCGTAGACAAGCTTATTTTTCGCTTCCTCTTCATTTCGGGCGTAGGGCAGGAAATTGATTATCTGCGATGCACACAGCTTGCTCCACGCGTCGCCGGCAAATAGTATGGAGCAAGCCGTCGCCAGCGGGAAGGCAAGCAGTAGCGATGTTGCAAGCAGGAAGTATGATATCAGGGCGATTACTCCGTAAGTGCCTATGTGACTGTCCTTCATTATGGATAGGGTGCGCTCGCGGGTCGTACCGCCTCCCATTCCGTCAAAAAAGTCGGCGAGACCGTCTTCATGAAGTGCGCCGGTGACGAGCAATCTTGCAATTAGAGCCATGATGATTGCCGCAAAGTAGGGGAGCGCCTGCGCTGCAACCCAGAGTGTGAGACACATTATCCCTCCTGTCAGCCAGCCTGTATAAGGCCAGTAGGGCACCACCGACTTGTAGTAGCGTTTATCGACGCTTCCGAGCCGCCAGAAAGGGAGTCGCGTGAAAAATGTGAGTGCGGCGAAGATATGCTTCATCAGTCAAAATATTTTGTCACATTTACATCGGCAAAGGAGTCCATGCGGTTGATCATCCTTACTGCCGACTGCAGGATAGGATAGGCGCACACCGCACCCGAGCCCTCGCCGAGGCGCAGGTCGAGATGGAGTATCGGTCTTGCTCCCATTGCCTCAAGAAGCAGGCGATGACCCGACTCGTCGCCCTGATGTCCGAACACCGCGTAATGCATCACTTCGGGATAGAGCCGTGATGCGGCGAGGATGCAGCTGCTCATGATGAATCCGTCGACGATGATGGTCATGCCGAGTTCGGCTGCGCGGAGCATTCCGCCGGTAGCCATGGCAAGTTCATAACCGCCGAACCATGCCATCTTCTCTTCCACGCTGTCGCCCCCGGTATAGTTTGCGAGAGCACGGGTGAGCACATCGAGCTTATGTCTTATTCCTGAATTGTCAAGTCCCGCTCCGGCTCCTATGCAGCGGTCGATAGGTATGCCTGTGAACAGATGCATCCACATTGACGACGGCGATGTGTTGCCGCTGCCCATTTCGCCGAAGCTTACCACGTTGCAACCTTCCCCGTGTACCATGTCGACAATCTCCGCTCCCGCCTCGATACACCGGTCAAGCTCATCAAGGGTCATGGCAGGACCGTGGAGGAAGTTGCGGGTCGACTTGCGTATCTTTTTGTCGATTATACCGTGACCTGCCGGAATGTCATAGTCGACACCGGCATCCACGAGCACGAGGCGGAATCCGTGTTGCTCGCAGAGGAAATTAATTCCCGCACCTCCCTTGGCGAAGTGACCGAGCTGCTGCCATGTCACCTCTTTGGGCGACACGCTCACCCCTTCCTCGATTATGCCGTGGTCGGCTGCGAAAAGTATGTTGCACGGATTGCGCAGCTCCGGCGAGAGGGTTTGCTGGATGAGTCCTATCCGGAGTGCCAGTTCTTCGAGTCTTCCGAGAGAGCCTTTCGGTTTGGTGAGATTGTCTATCTTGTCGACAAGCTGTCGGCGTATTGAATTGTCGGGTGTGATAATGTTGAATGGTCGCATCGCTTTATTTTATTTTTAAGTCGATTCCTGAAATAAGAAAATGCACGTCGTCGGCATGTTGCGCGACATGCCGGTTGACAAATCCGAGCAGGTCGGTAAAGCGCCGCTGCATGGCGTTTTCGCTTGTGCCGCCAAGCCCTATTTCGTTGGTGACGAAGATAAATGTCGCGTCTATGGCTATGAGACGGTCAAATTCGTTGCGGAACATCTCAAGCGACCGGTCGATATCCTCGTCACAGTGGAAGAAGATATTGGTAGCCCACATGGTCACGCAGTCGACAAGCACCGTGCGCGACGACAGTTCATGGTCGGCGGGGTAAAGTTGCTCCTCGATATTGGTCCATTCCGGTCCGCGCCGCAGCTGATGGAGCTTGACGCGATGACGGAACTCATCGTCAAGAGGCTGTGCCGTGGCAAGATAGACCGGGGTGAGGGAAAGGTGAAGGGCGGTGCGCTCTGCAAATTCACTCTTACCCGACCTCTGACCGCCGGTGACCATTATGATTTTTTTCGCACACATATTGTAACATGCAATAAATATGCTGCAAATTTACTCATAATCGCCGCCAAAATCAATACCCAGCCAAAATTACCCCCTCTTTGCTTCGGCTATCCCCACTGTCCCGCATCGCGTAATTACAAATTTGTGTAACGCCTATCCCCGTCAGGGGAAAACCTTCCCTGCAACATATCTGAAACCGATAGATTTGAATCGCTGCATAGCTATCGGTTTGCGTCTTTTCATTAATAATAAATAAAAAAATCTGATTATCTGCCACTTTATTTTAAAATATTCATAACTTTGTATCTGTCACCCACGGAAAGCTCGCAGAGGCGGGTTAGGGTGACGATATTTATGTTTAGGGCGTTCTACGCTTTATCTTCATCATTCTGAAACTTCGCAACTTTCCGATTTACATGAAGATAATGCAGCAGGATGTCCATGTGGTGTAATCTATATTCTTCCGTGAGGGAGGATTGATTATATCGGCGTGGGCTTTCCGTGTTGCTTATCCATGTAAATCAGGCAATGCGAAGGCCTCAGAATGATGGATAAGCCGACGAGGCTTCACGCCTTTTTGCTATGTAAAAACATCTCTGTCTGGAGCCGGTAGGGAATTTAACCTTATTGTAAATGAAAAAGTTGCTATTACTTTTTATGCTGATGATGTCATTTCACGGCTTTTCTCAAGAATGTTATATTTCTGGTCTTGATCCTAAAGGAAACTATGCTGGATATCATTATTATGAGATTGGGGGGCTATCAAAACTGCAAGTGTTATCACCGACTGGCTCTTTTAACAGGATTTTTGTGGATGGTGAAATATATAATTGCGGAAAATATGTCAATTCATTTGTAGTTAATATTGCAGATAAATTTAATGACGGGATTTCTAGCATTGTATTATATCATGATTCACAGGAATATGGAGCTTGTTTCCTATCTAGGAAATGTGATTTCGAACTTGATGGTTTGTTTTATGCCGAGAAACCAGATAGTGAAGAAATAGGTGTTGTAGGATATAATTATGATATTAAGAATAATGATATTATTATAAATGATGAAGTAACATATAAATTAGGGAATAAAATTGTTACATGGATTGCTCCATGGGCTTTAAAAAATTCTAAATGTACATCCATTAAACTTTCAAGTCGAATTGAACAGATTAATGAAGGTGCATTTATGGGATGTGCAAATTTGGAAAGAATTGAAATTCCTTCATCAGTGTTGAATATCGGAGTGGATGCTTTTGATGGTTGTTCTAGTCTCTCAGAGTTAATCTTACAAGATGGGGGATATATTAATATAGAGGTAAAAAAAGGGAAGCGTAATGCGTTTGAAGATTGTAGATTAAAATATGCATATTTAGGACAAGAGATAAGTATTTGGAATTCTAGTCCATCTCCTTTTACGGGTTTAAAATATTTGGATTTTATTGAATTTGGATCTGAGGTAAAACATTTACCAAAAGGATTGTTTAAAGATTGTAAGTCATTGTCAAGTATCACTATCCCATCAAATATTAAGTCGATTAATCCAAGTGTATTTAGCGGCTGTGAATCACTAACATCAGTCCAGTTCTTAAATTCGTTTGATTGGATGATGGATAGTCTGTTCTATAATTGTTCTGCTTTGGAAAATATTGAGATTCCAAATGGTGTTACCAGTATTATGAATGATGTTTTTAATGGATGTACGTCATTAAGTGAGATAATTCTTCCTCGAAGTGTGAGCTCGATAGGAAATGGAACTTTTAATAATTGTACAAAATTATCTAAAGTCACATCGTTAAACTTAATTCCTCCAATGTTAAATGGAGATGTATTTGATAATTATAATGCCGAACTCTATGTGCCGGGATTATCCTTAAATGATTACAAACAGGCAAATGGTTGGAATAATTTTTCATGGGTTAGACCGATTCCTGGCACAGAGCTAATTTCCTTTAATGAAGATACCGTAACTATAACGTCAGGTGAAACTTATAAATTGACTGTAACCACAATACCGGAAGATGCAACGGTTTCGTGGACTTCGTCAAACTCAGAATGTGTTATTGTAAATAGTGAAGGGGTTATTTCCGGTATAAAAGGAGGTACAGCAGTTGTAACTGCTTCAATATATGAAGATAAAAAGGCAGAATGTGTTGTTACGGTTAGGCAGGGTGCTAACGAATTAAAATTTGACATTCATGATTTATCGTTACGGGTAGGTGAAGAATATAAAATAAAAACTACTATTTTGCCTGAAAATACTTTTGACAAGACTATAAAATGGAGTTCATCGAATAATTCAGTTGCAAATATAGATGAAGATGGTAATATCGTTGCACTTAAAGCAGGTACGGCTATTATTAAAGGTAGTATGAACAAAATCGCTAATGATAGCTGTAAGGTTGTGGTTATTCAACCTGCAGAAAGCATATCATTGCAAACGACTGCTGAAATGTATATTGGTACGTCTTTGAGGCTGACAGCAACCGTCCTTCCAGAGGATGTCACAGACAATACCGTCACCTGGTCGACCTCCGATGCTGCAATCGCCACAGTTGACACCGAGGGTAATGTCACCGCCGTTGCAGTCGGTGAGGCGACAATCACCGCGACCTGCGGCGATAAGTCTGCGACCTGTAATGTTACAGTCAACCCGATACTTGCGGAGAGCATCGCCCTTGACAAGACCGAGCTTAATCTCACCATCGGGGCGAGCGAGAAACTGACGGCAACTGTCCTCCCCGAAGATGTCACCGACAAGACCGTCACTTGGTCTACCTCCGATGCCTCCATAGCCACAGTCGACAATGAAGGCAATGTCACCGCTGTTGCAGTCGGTGAGGCAACCATCACGGCAACTTGTGGCGATAAGACAGCGACCTGTAAGGTTACCGTCAACCCTATACTTGCAGAAAGCATCACCCTTGACAAGACCGAGCTTACGCTCACCATCGGCGCGAGCGAGAAACTGACCGCGACCGTCCTTCCCGAGGATGTCAGCGACAAGACTGTGACCTGGTCGACCTCAGATGCGTCAATCGCTACGGTCGATGCTGAGGGTAATGTGAAAGCAATCTCGGTAGGTGAGGCAACCATCACCGCGACCTGCGGTGACAAGTCTGCGACCTGTAAGGTTACAGTCAACCCGATACTCGCCGAAAGCATCACTCTTGACAAGACCGAACTGACGCTCACCATCGGCGCGAGTGAGAAACTGACTGCGATCGTCCTCCCCGAAGATGTCACCGACAAGACCGTCACCTGGTCTACCTCCGATGCAGCAATAGCCACAGTCGACAATGAAGGCAATGTCACCGCTGTTGCAGTCGGTGAGGCAACCATCACGGCAACTTGTGGCGATAAGACAGCGACATGTGAGGTTACCGTCAACCCGATACTCGCCGAAAGTATCACCCTTGACAAGACCGAGCTTACGCTCACCATCGGCGCGAGCGAGAAATTGACCGCGACCGTCCTTCCCGAGGAGGTAACTGACAAAACCGTCACCTGGTCTACCTCCGATGCAGCAATCGCCACAGTCGATACCGAAGGTAATGTCACAGCAATCTCAGTGGGTGAAGCTACCATCACCGCGACCTGCGGTGACAAGTCTGCGACCTGCAAGGTTACAGTCAACCCGATACTTGCCGAAAGCATCACCCTTGACAAGACCGAGTTGACGCTCACCATCGGCGCGAGCGAAAAGCTGACCCCCACCGTCCTCCCCGAGGATGTCACCGACAAGACCGTCACCTGGTCGACCTCCGATGCGTCAATCGCCACGGTCGATGCAGAGGGTAATGTGAAAGCAATATCTGTCGGTGAAGCTACCATCACGGCAACTTGTGGTGACAAGTCCGCGACCTGTAAGGTTACAGTCAACCCGATACTCGCGGAGAGCATCTCTCTTGACAAGACCGAGCTTACACTTACAATCGGTGAAACTGAGAAGCTGACCGCGACCGTCCTTCCCGAGGATGTCACCGATAAGACCGTCACCTGGTCGACCTCCGATGCTACAATCGCTACGGTCGATGCTGAGGGTAATGTGAAAGCAATCTCCGTAGGCGAAGCAACCATAACCGCGACTTGTGGCGACAAGTCTGCGACTTGCAAGGTTACAGTCAACCCGATACTCGCCGAAAGCATCACTCTTGACAAGACCGAACTGACGCTCACCATCGGCGCGAGTGAGAAACTGACTGCGATCGTCCTCCCCGAAGATGTCACCGACAAGACCGTCACCTGGTCTACCTCCGATGCAGCAATCGCCACAGTCGATACCGAAGGTAATGTCACAGCAATCTCAGTGGGTGAAGCCGTCATCACCGCGACCTGCGGCGAAATATCCACAAGTTGTCGAGTAATCGTTGAAAAGATATCCGGTATAGTTTTTGTCTCAGCCGACGATATTAATATCGTTGTCAACGGCAACGAATTGACAATCAAGGGCGCGACTTCCGAAGACAAAGTGACAATAGTCCGTCAGGATGGCGCGGTGATTTATTCCGGCAACAACCGCGAAAGCTACACTCTCGTAAGAGGGTTGTATATTATACTCGTGAATGACGCGACTTATAAAGTCGTGATAAACTAATCACGGTTTCCCTATTACAGGCAAAGGGATGGGTAAAAAATTTGCTCATCCCTTTGTTGTGTTTATCTAAAAATGCTTCAATCTATGTTAGCCTGTTAACCCTATAACCGAGTAACCTTCAACTTTCGCGATTGCGAAAGTTGAATTGTCGAAATAATTCATTAATTTTGCCATATAATCTTAACCTGAAATAATTATAACTATTATGAACATGAAAGAGACAATCAAGCGGAACTTCGCCGAACGCTTTGGGGCTGAAGGTACGTTATATGCTTCAGCCGGTCGTATAAACCTTATCGGAGAACACACTGACTATAACGGCGGATTTGTATTCCCCGGTGCTATCGACAAGGTGATTATGGCTGAAATCAAGCCGACCGGTACCGATAAAGTACGCGTATATTCGGTCGATATCGATGAGTATGCCGAATTTGGATTGAAAGAAGAGGATGCTCCCCGTCAGCAGTGGGCGCGATATATATTCGGAGTATGCCGCGAGATAATCAAGCGTGGCGGCAAGGTAGGCGGTTTTGACGCCGTTTTTGCCGGGAATGTGCCTTTAGGTGCCGGACTGTCGTCATCGGCTGCATTGGAAAGCTGCTTTGCGTTTGCGCTCAACGACCTGTTTAACGACAATAAGATTGACAAGTTTGAACTCGCCAAGATTGGTCAGTCGACCGAACACAACTATTGCGGTGTCAACTGCGGCATCATGGACCAGTTTGCCTCGGTATTCGGCAAGAAGGATCATCTTATCCGCCTTGACTGCCGTTCGCTCGAATATGAATATTTCCCCTTCAAGCTCGATGGCTACAAACTTGTGCTTGTCGATTCCAAGGTAAAGCACGAACTTGTCGACTCTCCTTACAACAAGCGCCGCGCATCGTGTGAGCATGTTGCAAAGGTGCTCGGTGTCGAGACGCTCCGCGATGCAGAGCTTGCCGACCTTGAGAAGGTAAAAGACAGCATCTCGGAAGAAGACTACAACCGTGCAAAATATGTAATCGAGGAGAAGCAGCGTGTGCTGGATGTATGCGACGCTCTTCAGCGCGGCGACTATGAGACAGTCGGCGACCGCATGTACAAGACCCACGAGGGAATGTCGAAGCTTTACGAGGTGAGCTGCGTGGAGCTTGACTATCTCAATGATATTGCCAAGGAGTGTGGCGTGACCGGCTCACGCATCATGGGCGGCGGTTTCGGCGGCTGCACCATTAACCTTGTAAAAGATGAACTGTATGACAATTTCATCGCCACGGCAAAAAAGAAATTTGCGGAGAAATACGGTCATGAGCCGCAAGTGTATGAAGTGATTGTTTCTGACGGAGCAAGAAAATTATAACAGATATGACTATAGACAAGAAAGTGGTGGCATCGCCCAAGGGCGATATCACAATTTATACGATGACCAACAATTCGGGTGCCTCTGTCGCCGTTTCAAGCCTCGGTGCCGGAATAGTCAGCGTCATTGTACCCGACAAGGATGGAAACCTTGACGACGTGACACTCGGTTATGCCAATCCCGCCGATTATTTCGGTGACGGTCCATGTGCAGGCAAGACTCCCGGACGCTATGCCAACCGTATCGCCAAGGGTAAGTTTAAAATAGGCGACAAGGAATACCAACTTGCTATCAACAACGGTCCCAATGCCCTACATGGCGGTCCTGAAGGATTCATGAACCGTATCTGGGATTCAGAGGCGAAGGGCAGCCACGTCAAGTTTACATATAAATCGGTTGACGGCGAGGAGGGATATCCCGGCAAACTCGATGCCACCGTGGTTTATTCATGGAGCGATGATAATGAACTGAAAATAGAATTTTCAGCCGAGACTGACAAGAAGACGGTCATCAATCTCACCAACCATGCTTATTTCAACCTTGACGGCGAAGGGAGCGGCACTGTGCTTGACCACAATCTCCGGCTGTTTGCCTCCCATTGGCTTCCTACCGACGACACCCAGATACCGCTTGGCGATATCGCCGAGGTAAAGGGTACGCCTATGGATTTCACCGCCGGCAAGAGAATCGGTGAGGAGATAAACGCCGATTTCGAGGCTCTAAAGATAGGCAAGGGATATGACCACTGCTGGGTGCTCGACAACTGGCACAAGCACACTCTTATAAAAGCTGCGCGCCTTGTGTCGGATAAGAGCGGCAGGGTGCTTGAGGTATTGACCACGCAGCCCGGCGCACAGGTATATACCGGCAACTGGCTGAGCGGATGTCCCGCAGGGAAAAACGGTCACACCTACAATGACTATGACGGCGTGGCAATCGAGTGCCAGGGATTTCCCGACGCGCCCAATCACCGCAATTTCCCATGTCAGCTTCTCGGTCCCGGCGAACATTACGAGCAGACTATCATATATAAGTTTTCAACAAAGTAATAAGTAATAGAGGATGAAACCTACATTATTTGTACTCGCGGCAGGTATGGGAAGCCGCTACGGAGGTCTCAAGCAGCTCGATCCGCTCGGACCTAATGGTGAGACCATCATGGATTACTCCATCTACGATGCCATGCAGGCAGGATTCGGCAAGGTGGTGTTTGTGATACGCAAGGATTTTGAGGCAGATTTCCGCAACAAGATTCTGTCAAAATATGAGGGTCACATACCCGTGGAAGTCGTTTTCCAGTCGACCGACGCACTCCCCGAAGGATTTACCTGTCCCGCCGACCGCACTAAGCCCTGGGGCACAAATCATGCCGTACTCATGGGCAAGGATGTAATAAAGGAGCCGTTTGCCGTTATCAACGCCGACGACTTTTACGGTCGCGACGCATTTGCCGTGATGGCTAAGGAACTTATGCGTGAGCGTGACAAGAAAGGTGACTACTGCATGGTCGGTTTCCGCGTGGGCAACACCATGACTGAAAACGGCTCCGTGGCACGTGGCGTATGTGCTACAAAAGACGGACTCCTTTCATCAATCGTCGAGCGCACCGCGATCAGCTATGATGCCAACCATGACATCGTGTTCAACGATGAGAACGGTGTCGAATGTCATCTTGAGCCTACCACTCCCGTGTCGATGAATCTCTGGGGCTTCACTCCCGACTATTTCGACTATAGCGAGCGTGAGTTTGTCAAGTTCCTTGAAAAGGACCTTAACACTCCCAAGGCTGAATTTTTCATTCCGCTGGTGGTTGACACGCTCATCAATTCCGGCGAGGCAACCGTTAAGGTGCTTGATACCGATTCAAAGTGGTTTGGCGTTACATACGCAGCCGATCGTCCCGGTGTGGTCGAGAAATTTGCCGAACTACATAACAACGGCACATATCCGGCGAAACTCTTCTGATTACCCTAATACAACTTATATTAAAGAGGATGAATCAAAACCGATTCATCCTCTTTGATGTTTAGTCCAGCTCCACGACGGTGATGCCCGCGCCGCCAAATTGTACATGTTCGTCGCGGTACGACTTCACGCCGGGCACAGTGTCGAGATACTGCCGCAGGTATTGGCGCAATGCGCCTGTACCGGTGCCGTGAAGTATTCTCACTGTCTTTGCGTTAAATCTTATCGCGTCATCGATGTAGTAAGTGAGAGCCTGTACTGCCTCATCGACCCTCATGCCACGCACGTCGATTTCCTGTTTGAAATTAAGCTGATGCTCACGCTGCGCATCGGAAGTCGCGCCTCCAAGCACGGTTGTTCTGCCTGCTCCTGACTGTGCCTGTGCGATAGTGAGCTGCAGGCGGTCAAGCTTCACGTTGGTTTTCAACACGCCGAATGCCACCGTGGCGTTTTTCCCTTCTATAGCGAGTACTTCGCCTACAGTGCCTTGTCCGTCAAGTTTCACATTGTCGCCTACACGTATCGGGCGGTCGGTCTTCTTTGTGTCATTTGTCGGTTTCGGCTTTTTGCGCTTTGGCGCTTTTTGAAGCAGCGGATGTTCGCGGTCATTGCCGTTCATCAGGCGTTCTTTTTCCTCCTGTAGCTTTCGACGCGCCTCCTGGGTCTTTTCCTTTTCAGCCTGCGCGAGCTTGATTTCGTGGATTGTCCGCTCTATAGAGGCATTACTGCCTTCGAGTATCTTGCGCGCCTCCTCCTTCGCCTCACTCAATATAGCCTTGCGGCTGTCGCGCAACTGTTGTGCCTCGTCTTCATAGCGGGCAAGCTGCGTCTCGAGCTTTTTCTCTTTCTGACGTATCGACATGCGCTTATTTTCCCAATAGCGGCGGTCACGCGCTATGTCAAGCAGATATTTGTCCATGTTGATATAATCGCTGCCTACTATTTCCTCGGCATCGGCGATAATATAGTCGGGCAGACCAATTTTGCGGGCAATCTCCACGGCAAACGAGCTTCCCGGATTGCCGATGGAGAGCCGGAACATCGGCTGCATCAGATGACGGTCATACAGCATCGACCCGTTTATCAGTCCGTCGGTGTCTTCGGCGAAATGCTTCAGGTTCTGGAAGTGGGTGGTGATGACACCCCACATTTTTTTCTCGTTGAACTGCTTCAATATAGCCTGGGCGATTGCCCCGCCTATCTGCGGTTCCGTTCCTCCGCCAAATTCGTCAATCAGCACAAGTGTCGCCTGATTGCCACGGGCGAGGAAATATTTCATGTTCTTGAGGTGGGAGCTGTAGGTACTCAGGTCATCTTCAATTGACTGGTCATCGCCTATGTCCACGAATATGTCGCTGAATATGCCGATATGGGAATTTTCATATACCGGCGGGAGCATACCGCATTGCGCCATGTATTGCACTATACCGACCGTCTTGAGACACACCGATTTTCCGCCGGCATTCGGTCCGGAGATTATGAGTATGCGTTCATTTTTTGTGAGGGTGATGTCAAGCGGTACAATTTCTTTTCCCTGTCGGCGCAGGGAGAGAAGCAATCCCGGATGAACGGCGTGATACCACTCGATTTCAGGTGTAGGCTCCAATACGGGCAGATGTGCGTCAATCTCACGGGCAAAAAGTGCCTTGGCGTGAATGAAGTCCAGTTCCCCCACGATTGCCATGCTTGCGGTGATGTCATCGATATGGGGGCGTATGTCATCGGCAAGCAGGGTGAGTATTCGAGCTATCTCGCGTCGCTCCTCAAGCTGCAGTTCCCTCACGCGGTTATTTGCTTCGACGATTTCCGCCGGCTCGATAAATACCGTCTTCCCCGATGCCGACTCGTCATGCACGATACCGTTGATGCGCCGCTTGTTCATGGGAGGGACCGGTATCACGAGTCTGCCGTCTCTCACCGAGGGGGTGGTGTCAGTATCGATGTATCCGGCTTGTGCGGCACGGGATATGACTTTACGCATCATCGAGTTTATCGCCCCGGCGGTCGAGGCAAGCTGTGAACGTATCGCGGCAAGTTCGGGCGATGCGTTGTCCTTGATGTTGCCGAAACGGTCGATGATGCGGTCAATCATCCTGACTATCTCGGGAAACGACACAAGGCACAGTGCTTTCTCGTCAAGATAGGGGTATTCCGACCCGTCTTCGTGACGTTTGGAGCTGAAAAACGATACAAGCGCACTGATGGTTTCCAGCCCTTTGCGCACTTGTATAAGTTCCGATGCCGGAATCATTGTGCCCGGTATCCTGATAGTGGCGAGCAGCCGCGATATGTCGGCTATACCCGAAAGCGGGAATTCCTCGCCGGAATCAAGAATGGCGACAAGCTCCGACGTAGATATAAGTGAGGCTTTCACTACCTCAAAATCGGTAGAGAAAGCCATTAAATCGCAATATTCCGCTCCTGCCGACGATTGACATCGTTCCTTTAGAAGTGAGCGTATTGCACTGAATCCTATCTTATTCTCGAATGAATTGGGATAAATCATTAATATTACTTTATTCAACTTTCACAAGCGAAAGTTGATGGTTAAGAGGTTAATCGCTTGCCATGCAAGCAGGTTAATGGTTAAAGTGCAATACGTCCGGTGATTTAAACCGGCGGTCCTTCTTTAACCTTTAACCTTTTAACCTTTAAGTGAGCTTGCGAAACTTAAATTACTTTAGATTTTGACGTACCTTGTCAAGATATGCCTGCATCGCCTCGGAGTCGCGCTTATCTACAATATCCTGCAACTCTGCGAGTTTCTGCTGTATCTTTTCAAGCTGTCCCGATGTATTCGGGTTGAAAAGAATCTCGCTCAGCAGATAGTCATCCTCACTCATTAGTCCGTCGGCGATAGCCTTGTGGCGCTTGAATGTAGTGCCGGGAGCATCCTGATGCTTCATGCAGCCCGCGAATACAAGTGTGGATGCAAACGGAATCGACAGGGAGTAGGCTATTGTCTCGTCGTGCTGACTGAACGTGTATTCTTCGATATGGAGGTTGAGGCTGCTGTAAAGGTCCTTGAAAAATACCTTTCCGAGATGGTCGCCTTCGGAAATGATGATAGCATTTTCATTGCTCAGATTGCTCAGCGAGGCAAATGTAGGTCCAAACATCGGGTGAGTCGACACGAAGGGATGACCGCATGAGGCGTAAAATTCAGGCAAGCCGGTCTTCACCGACGCGATATCGCTCAGTATGCACCGCTCGGGAAGATGTGGCAGCACAGACTTAAACGCATCAAGGGTATATTTTACGGTCGCGGCATTGATAACCATGTCAGGCTCAAACTCATCTACTTCCGACAGGTCGCTGAAACGGCGGCACATGTAGCTGAACAGTAATCGCTTCGGGTCGGTGTCGAATATCGCGACATCATGTTTCTGGCTTAACAGGTCGCAGAAAAACGACCCCATCTTGCCTGCTCCTATGATAAGAATTTTCATAACGCAGCGGATTAACGGGTACGGTCGTTAAACACTTCAATCTGCTGTCGCACTGACTCCTCGTGGATTGCCGCGAGCACACGGCGCATGAACTCGCCGCTCATGCCCATTTCCTCGGCAAGTTTTGCTCGTGACTGCATGATTTCATCATGACGACCTATCTGCAGGACAGGCATACGGTGTTCCTTCTTGTACTGTCCGATCTCGCGCGATACTCTCATACGTTTATTCAGCACTTCGAGCAGTTCGTTGTCAAGCTCGTCAATTTGCTGGCGGAGGAGAGTCAGACTTTCGGTAGTGACCGATGAATCACGTAACACGAGAGTGTTGAGTATGAAATTAAGCACATCGGGAGTCACCTGCTGTGCCTTGTCGCTCCACGCGCAGTCAGGCTCGCAGTGGCTTTCGATAATCAATCCGTCGAAGCCCATGTCAAGTGCCTGTTGCGACAGCGGTGCCACCAGTTCGCGCTTGCCGCCGATGTGGCTCGGGTCGGAAATGAGCGGAAGGTTGGGGAAACGGCGGCGAAGTTCGATTGGAATGTGCCATTGGGGGAGGTTACGGTAGAGATGTTTCCCGTAAGAGCTGAACCCGCGGTGGATGGCTCCGAGACGGTGAATGCCCGCGTTATAAAGTCGCTGTAAGGCTCCTATCCAGAGTTCCAGGTCAGGATTAACAGGATTCTTTACCAAAACAGGAATATCCACGGCGGCATCGCGAAGCGCATCGGCGATTTCCTGCATGGCAAAAGGGTTTGCCGATGTGCGGGCGCCAATCCACAAGATGTCGACTCCCGCCTCAAGCGCAGCCTCGACATGCTGGCGTGTCGCCACCTCGGTCGATGTCAACATCCCGGTCTCCTCCTTGACACGTTTGAGCCACTGGAGTCCCTCGACACCGATACCCTCGAATCCGCCCGGTTTTGTACGCGGTTTCCATATTCCTGCTCGGAATATCTTTATGCCGTTTTTAGCAAGGTCTCTTGCCGTGGTCATTACTTGTTCTTCAGTCTCGGCGCTGCATGGTCCCGCTATGATTATGGGATGCAGTCCGTTGAGTTCTCCTTTAAGAAGTGGTTGCAAATCAGTCATAATATGTATGTTTTTTATTTTTCTTTTTTCATGTTGTTTATGCGGTCGAGTGCCCGGCGCATATTTTCTTCAGTCGCACACAGCGAGATGCGGATATATCGGTCACCGTTGCTACCGAATATGAATCCGGGTGTTACGAACACCGATGCATCGTATAGCACCTTGTCGGCAAGAGCCTCGCTTGATTCGCAACTGTCGGGTATGCGACCCCAGAGGAACAGTCCTTTCTGCGACGGATTGAAAGTACACCCGAGTGCTTCCATAATTCCCTCGGCGACTTTACGGCGTGACGCATAAACGCTGTTAACCTCGTCGTACCATTCCTTTCCGGCGGCAAGCCCTTTTGCCGCGGCAAGCATTATCGGCTTGAACTGTCCGGAATCGATATTGGACTTTACTTTCAGAATCCAATTGATGAACTGTGGATTGGAGGCAAGCATTCCTATACGCCACCCCGCCATATTGTGTGACTTACTCATCGAGTTCATCTCTATGGCGATATCTTTCGCCCCGTCGACCTGCAGGAGGCTCAAAGGCTTGTCGTTGAGAATGAAGCTGTAGGGATTGTCGTGGGCGATGACGATGTTGTGCTTTTTGCCAAAAGCGACAATCTTTTCAAACAATTCCATAGTGGCAGGTGTGCCTGTTGGCATGTGGGGGTAGTTGATCCACATGAGTTTTATCTTCTCAAGCGGTAGCTTTTCTAACGCGTCAAAGTCAGGAAGCCATCCGTTTTCTTCGGTCAGGTCGTAATTGTAAAGCTCTGCCTGCGCTAGTCTGCTCACCGATGAATAGGTGGGATAGCCCGGGTTTGGCACAAGCACACCATCGCCGGGATTCAGAAAAGCCAGGGACACATGCAGAATACCTTCCTTAGACCCTATAAGCGGCTGGATTTCGGTATCGGGATTCAGTGTCACTCCATACCATTTTTCATACCAGTCAGCCATAGCCTTACGCAGCACTGGTAGCCCCACGTAGGGTTGATAACTGTGATTGCCCGGTTTTGCCGCTTCTTCCGAAAGGGTGGCTATGATTTCGGGATGTGGCGGACGGTCGGGACCGCCGATGCCCAGTGATATGATGTCGGCGCCTTTGGCGTTAAGTTCAGCAATCTCGCGCAGACGACGCGAAAAGTAATATTCTTTTACCTCCAGCACACGGTCGGCGGGAGTGATTGATAGTTTTTCAGATTTCATTTTTACAAGCTTTATATTCTCCTAATATTCGCAGGTCGTTGAGCAGCGGGCGCACAGCGTCAATTGACTGGCGATAGCGCGCGAAGCTGTCAAATGTGAGGTCGGCGTAAAATCGGTATTCCCATTCTCTGCCGACAATAGGCATCGACTGTATTTTTGACAGATTGATGTCGTAGAACGACAATATGGTCAGTATTTTGGACAGAGCACCCTTGGTGTGGGGAAGGGTAAACACTATCGAAGCCTTGTCAATCTCTCCTTCCGCCGGCATCATCTCCGATGCAATCAGCGGGTCGGCTATTATGAGGAAGCGCGTGAAATTACGCTTGTTAGTCTCGATCTCCCGGCAAAGTATATTGAGCCCGTATAGATTGGCGGCATATTCGCCGCACACTGCAGCATGACCGGTGAGATTCTGTTCGGCAATCTCCTTGGCACTTCCCGCGGTGTCGAATTTCTCTATGATTCTCAAGTTGGGATGACGGTGAAGAAACTGTTCACACTGGCGGAGAGCCATGGGATGAGAGTTTACTTCAGTAAGCTCGTCGATTGTCTGTCCGGGTAGCGCGGCAAGCGTGTGGGATATACGCATCTTGAACTCCCCGACAATCTGTGTGTGGCTTTTGCGGAGCAATTCATGATTCTGGAGAAGCGAGCCCGCTATTGTGTTCTCGATGGCGACTACACCAATCATCGAGGCATCGTCGGCAAGCATATCGAACATTTCAGGGAAAGAGTCACAAGGAACGGTCTCAATCTCCTCATTGCCAAAATAGAGTCTCGCGGCAGCATCATGATAGCAACCGGCAACGCCTTGTATGGTCACGCGTTTTTTCATCATAATCTCTTTAAAAAATCAAAGTCCCGACCTCGAAAAGGAGCGGGACTTTGATGTTATTGTTGTTTTATATGAGTTCAATAATTACACATGCTTACCCGCTTCAATTTCTTGCGAAATAAAAGTAAGAAAAGTAATATGCGTAAAGTCGAGTCATTAATAATCGTTTTTGCTGTTTAACGCTACAAAAGTAAGTCATTTCTTTTAATTCTGCAACAAAATCGCGCAAAAAATAAGAAATTATGTTTAATTCTGATAAAAGTCAGATAAATGGATTTTCCTTTTTCTCTTCGCCGATTGTTGTCGGGTCACCATGTCCGGGATATACTACAGTGTCATCGGGTAGGGCGAACAGCTTGCGCGTTATTCCGTCGATGAGCTGTTTGTGGTTTCCGGCAACGAGGTCGGTGCGACCTATGCTGCGACGAAACAGTACGTCGCCGGTAATTGCCCATTTTGATTGAGGGAAGTAAAGCACGAGGCTACCGGGCGAATGTCCGGGTACAGAGAGAATTTCAACCTTTTCACCGCCGATTTCGAGTGTGTCGCCTTCCTTTAGTTCCCGGTCAATTCTTACAGCCGCCATATCATCCGGCAGACCGAACATGCGGCATTGCATTGCCGCCCGCTCGCCAAGAAAATTATCATCGGGAGATGCAGCGATGTCCACACCATATTTATCTTTTATATAAAGGTCGCCGAATATATGGTCGACGTGCATGTGGGTGTTGATGAGGTTGTGTACAACCAGTCCGTTTTCAGATATGAAACGGTCAATCTGCGCCTGTTCCTTGTCATTAATCATGCCGGGGTCTATCACGGCAGCATTTCCTGTCTCGGGATTCCACACAACATAGGTGTTAATCCCGAACATATTAAATGTAAATTGCTTAATCTTCAACATAGTGTGTCATATTATCAGATTTGAACATATACCAGTTTTTTAGTATCGAAGAAAGGCTCGCTGAAATATTTGCTCACATCTTCCTCGATAATCGGGTAATGCACTTTTGCCGACTCTTCCGCGAGATTACCCCCTTTCAGACATATAAGTCCGTTAGGATAACCGTTTTTCGACTCCTTGGATATGTTTTTCCGAATCAGCGGCACAAGTTCGTCAAGACGCATCACTGCACGGCTCACTACGAAATCGTAACGGTTATGACACTCGCCGATGTCGCCATGCTGAAATGTAACATTGTCAAGCCCTATTTTGTTGGCGATATCCTCGGCAACTCGCAATTTTTTCCCGATACGGTCAATAAGATGAAACTTGCAGTCGCTCCATAATATAGCAAGCGGTATGCCGGGGAATCCGCCTCCGGTACCCATGTCAAGAAATGTGGTGCCGGGTACAGGGGTGAAAAATTTTGCTATGGCAAGCGAGTGCAATATGTGGTTTACATAGAGATTGTCAATGTCTTTTCGCGAGATGACATTGATTTTCTCATTCCATTCGGGATATAGTTCGCCGAGCATTTGGAATTGCTCTTTCTGTCGGTCGGACAGGTTAAAATATTTCGTCAGACACTCCATGAAATTTCGGTATAAATGTTACACAAAGATATATAAAAATGCCATCCAATCTGTCAAAAAGATGGAAAAATAGATAAATAATACCCCTATTACACATATTTTCCATCTCATAAGCGTGGTGTTTTGAAAAATTTTACGCAACTTTGCATATTGTAATGTACAAATTGACCTTAATCATATAAATGCAATGGAGTTTTCTGCAACCCAAATAGCAGCTCTTGTCAACGGCACCGTAGAAGGAAACGGCGATGCCAAGGTGAATACTTTTGCCAAAATTGAAGAGGGCCATCCCGGAGCCATCTCGTTTCTCGCAAACCCAAAATACAATCATTTCCTATATGATACCGACAGCTCGGTAGTGTTGATACGACGCGATTTCGAGCTTGAACATCCGGTAAAAGCTACCTTGATAAGGGTTGATGACCCCTATGCAACGGTGGCTCAATTGCTTGACATGGTCAGTAAAATGATGGCGCCTCATCCTGTCGGACTCGAGGAGCCGTGTCATATAGGAGCCGGTGTTGAGAAAGGCAATGACGTATATGTCGGTGCGTTCTCGTATATCGCTGATGGTGTCAAGCTTGGCTCGGGCGTGAAAGTTTATCCGCAGTGTTACATAGGTCCGGGTGTTGTTATCGGAGCCAATACTGTACTTTATCCGGGCGTGAAGATATATCATGGATGTAAGATAGGGTCCAACTGTATATTACACTCCGGAGTGGTGATAGGTGCTGACGGCTTCGGTTTTGCTCCTGTCAACGGGGCATACAACAAGATACCACAGATCGGTATAGTGATAGTGGAGGATGATGTTGAAATCGGTGCCAACACAACTGTGGATCGTGCCACGATGGGATGTACGCGCATAAAGAAGGGTGTGAAACTCGACAATCTTATTCAGGTTGCCCACAACTGCGAGATCGGTGAAAACACCGTGATGGCTGCTCAGGCAGGAGTCGCAGGTTCCACTAAAATCGGTGCCAACTGCATGGTGGGCGGTCAGACAGGTTTTGCCGGTCATATACATATAGGTGACAATGTGCAGATAGGCGCGCAGTCGGGCTTGAACAAGGATGTTGCCTCCGGCAGCCGTATCATGGGTTATCCGGCGGTGAACATAAAGGATTTCGCATGTCAGACCGTACATATAAAGAATCTCGGCAAGCTCTATGACGATGTGCGCCGTATAAAGAAGGAATTAGACAACAATAAATAACACAATCATCATACAACAGATATGAAACAACGTACACTCAAGGAGTCCTTTAAGGTTCATGGAAAAGGACTGCATACAGGATTGATGATAGACGCGGAATTCTGTCCCGCTCCTGACAATCATGGTTACAAGTTCCAGCGCCTTGACCTCGAAGGAGAGCCTGTGATTGATGCGCTTGCGGAAAATGTCACTGCCACTACACGTGGCACTGTGATAAGCAAAGGCGATATAAAAATAAGCACTATAGAGCATGCGCTTGCCGCGCTGTATGCGTTTGGCATCGACAACTGCCTTATAAAGCTCAATGCTCCCGAGCTTCCCATACTTGACGGAAGTGCCAAGGAATATTGCGAAAAAATCATTGCGTCGGGTCTGGAGGAACAGTCGGCTGACAAGGATTTTTACGTGGTAAAGCAGAAAATCGAGGTGCGTGACGACACGACCGGTTCTTCAATCGTGGTGCTTCCGGATGATGAGTTCAGCATCGATACCATGGTGGCGTTTGACTCCCCGGTGCTTTCCAATCAGTTTGCATCGCTTGACCATCTTGATGACTTCTCCCGTGAGATTGGCGCAAGCCGCACATTTGTATTTGTACGCGAGGTAGAGCCTCTTGTAAAGGGCAATCTTATCAAGGGCGGAGACCTTGACAATGCAATCGTGATTTATGACAGCCCTATGGAGCAGACAGAGCTTGACCGTCTTGCCGACCTAATGGGTGTGCCTCACAAAAATGTGACCGAATTTGGTTATATAAATGATTTCCCCCTGTTTGCCGAGAATGAGCCGGCTCGTCATAAGCTTCTTGACGTGCTCGGCGATATCGCGCTTATCGGTCGTCCGCTGAAGGGCAAGGTGATTGCCACCCGTCCCGGTCATTCCATCAACACCACTTTTGCCAAGAAGATACGCAAGGAGATAAAGCATCAGGAAATTCAGGCTCCGGTGTACAATCCTTCGGTAGAGCCGCTGATGGATGTCAACCGTATCCGTGAGCTGCTTCCTCACCGCTATCCGTTCCTTCTTGTCGACAAAGTAATAGATAAAGGCGAGAATTATATCGTCGGTCTGAAGAATGTGACCGGAAATGAGCCTTTCTTCCAGGGACATTTCCCCCAGGAGCCGGTAATGCCCGGTGTGCTTCAGGTCGAGGCGATGGCTCAGACCGGCGGTCTGCTTGTGCTCAGCACTGTGGATGACCCTGAGAAATACTCCACTTACTTCATGAAGATTGACAACGTGAAGTTCCGTAACAAGGTTGTGCCCGGCGATACACTCATTTTCCATGTATCGTTCATGACCCCGCTTCGTCGCGGATGTGCAATCATGAAGGGATACGCATTTGTTGGAGAGAAGATTGTGACCGAATGTGAGTTCATGGCTCAAATTGTAAAAAATAAGTAAATCTATACGACGTATAATATGAAACAACCTTTAGCATACGTTCATCCGGCGGCGAAAATCGCCTCAAACGTGGTCATTGACCCATTTGTGACTATTGACCAAAATGTTGAGATTGGCGAAGGTACCCGTATCGGAAGCAATGTTACTATTATGGAAGGCGCCCGCATCGGAAAGAACTGCGTGATTTTCCCGGGTGCGGTAATAGGGGCGATACCCCAGGACTTGAAATTCCGTGGCGAGGAGACCCTGGCAATAGTTGGTGATAATACTACCATACGCGAGTGTGTGACTATCAATCGCGGTACTGCGGCAAAAGGCAAGACCGTGGTAGGCAACAACTGTCTTATAATGGCTTACTGCCATGTGGCACATGACTGTGTGGTCGGCGATAATGTAATCATGTCAAACGCCACCCAGCTTGCCGGAGAAGTTGTGGTCGACAATTTCGCTGTAATCGGCGGAGGCACACTCGTGCATCAGTTCTGTCATATCGGACCTCATGTCATGGTGCAGGGCGGCGCGCTCGTCAACAAGGATATACCTCCTTATGTAAAGGCTGCCCGTGATCCTATCGCCTATGCCGGTGTGAACTCTATCGGATTGCGCCGCCGCAATTTCACAAACGAGCAGATACGTGACATCCAGGAGATATACCGTTATCTGTACTTGTCAGGTCTTAACGTGAGCGAGGCGGTTGAGCGCATTGAGGCTGAACTGCCCGCGACAAAGGAACGTGACGAGATAATACTTTTCGTGCGTAACGCCAAGAGAGGTATAATACGCGGATACGTATAAAACGGTTATTTTACCGGACAACGCATTGCGGCGCAAGCATGTGTGGCATAGCTCACATCAGCTTGCGCCGTATTGGCAATATGTAATATGATGTCTCGCTCAGTCGTCTGCCGGGGCGATTTCCGATGCTTCACGCATTTCGTCATACTCCAGCCAATCAGGGTCGTTTTCGGTGTAGATGGTAATCGGCAAGAGGTCAAAAGGCGCGAGTGCCACATTGATTTTCTTCTCGAAAATGTGGACCGATGTGGTGTAAAATATCCAGTTGCGCTCGTTGTCGCCGGTATAGATGCCTGTCAGGATTGCCACCGGGTCCTTGTCAAAGGTAGAGGTCAGAGCCTCCTGTACGGCTTCCATCACCATAGATGTCGGTTCATCGGGCATTCCTGCGCTGTTACCGGGATATTTCCATGTAATCTCTACCCGTATTTTATATTTTCCGCTTTCGCGAGCCTGCTCGACGCCTCTTCTCCCTGTGACCATCACAAGTGCGCCTGACTCACTCTCGGTAGGTGATGTCCACCAGTCGTTACCTATTTTCATAATCTTATCATTAAATATTTTCCGAAATTTACTCATTTTATATGAAACATCTGTTATCAGTCGCATTATTTCTGATTCTTGCGGTGCTTTCTCTCCCGGCTCGTGAGGTGAGGGCGGTGTGGCTTACCACCAACAGCGGTCTTGACTGGCCCGGTAACGTGTATGATGAGAAAGGACAGAAAAAGCTGTTGCGCGACATGCTTGACAGGCTTCAGCGCGCCCATTTCAACATGATACTGTTTCAGGTGCAGGCAAACGGTGATGTCGCCTGGGATTCCTCTTTTCAACCCGCTATGGTTGCATTGACCGGTGACGGGGCAAAGAGTCTTGGATATGACCTGTGCCGTTTTGTGATTGATGAATGTCACAAACGCGATATGGAGTGCCATGCGTGGGTTGTGCCGTTCCGTCTCGGCAGCCCGGCAAATTCTTCTAAATATGCGTCAAATAAGGTGAAGCATCCCGTGCGCTCCAAATCCGGATTATGTGTGAAATTCAACGGTTCATATTATCTTGACCCAGGAAATCCCGCGACACGCGAGTATCTTTTGGCGCTCTACCGCGAACTTGTGGAGAAATATGACTTTGACGGAATCAATCTCGACTATACGCGTTATCCGGGCAAGGCGTTTCCTGACGGAGCTTCTTTCCGCAAATATAATCCCGGTAAACTGAATAAAGATGACTGGCGCCGTGACAATATCAACACCTTTGTCGCGGAGTTGTATGACATGGTAAAGTCTGTGCGCCCGGGAATGACAGTTGGTTCGGCACCGATAGGTACATATAAAAATGTGAAGAATTACGGTAACTCTACTGCTTTCGATACATTTCAGCAAGACCCCGTGCAATGGATAGAGTCGGGACATCACGACTTGATAATCCCACAGATGTATTGGGATGAGAAATTCGGATTTTCCGATCATCTGGATACCTGGGTAAATTTCGCTTCAGGTAAGAATATTATTGTGGGTCTTGCACCGTATAAGATGCTTGAAGGGGGATGGTCGTCGGATATAGTGGTGTCGCAGATAGAGAAAGCTCTGTCACGTAAGGAAGTCAGCGGTGTGTGCTTTTTCCGTGCGCGTCATCTGCTTGGTGACGAGCCTGAGGTAAAGGCACTTTACCGTTATCTCGTGAAACATAAACCTAAGGGCGGAAAATCCCATAAGCATAATAAAGTGGAAAGTGTAGAAAAATTCTTGGAGTAAAATTTGGCTATCCTTTAATGATTGCCTATCTTTGAATAAAATAATATAAATTAGATAAGTATAATGGAAATAGAAGGTAGAATCATACTTGCGCTGCCTGAGCAATCAGGTACATCAAAAGCCGGAAATGAATGGAAGAAGCGCGAATATGTGCTTGAAACTCATGAATCATATCCCCGTAAGGTTCATTTTGATTTATTTGGACAGAAAGCTGACCAGTATCCCCTCAATGTAGGTGATGAGATACGTCTTAGCTTCGATATAAACAGCCGTGAATATAATGGTCGTTGGTTTACATCAATCAGCGGTTGGAAGGTTGAGCCTGCCGGACAGGCTCAGGGCGCTCCTGTAAATCAGGTTGCACAGGATTTCCCCGGTGCCGCTCCGTTCCCGCCGGCTCCTGCCGCTCCCGACTTGTCAGCTGATCCGAGCGACGACCTCCCTTTCTGATGTAAAAATATGTAAGTGGTAAAATAAAAGGCATGGTTGTACCTAAACCGGTACGACCATGCCTTTTATATATCTGCAGGGTCATCTCCTTTATAGCAGAAGGGGGCGAGTGGAAGCTCAAGCAACTAACTTATGCTCAAAAGACATCTCAATGTCACTAACTTAAGGATTTTGCCCTGACAGGGCAAGATGGCGGTAACCGCGGGCAGCGCCGAAGGTGCGCCCGTGGAGAGCTATGCCCCACAATAACGCAACCCTGAAATGGGTTGCATAAATATATGCTAATCAAGCGGCTATGCAACCCACTCTCCGGGTTGAGTCAACAGGAGATGCACTTAGATGCACACAAACTGCGCGGATTTCTCCTCAAAAGTGAGGATATTTATTGGAATAAGCCTAATTTTTAGCTTCAATTTAACTATGTTTAACAAAACAAGAAGCTCAACCAAGTATGTAACTGGCTGAGCTTCTTGATTTTAGGCTTTGAGCCACAAAGGGGGCTCGAACCCCTGACCTTTTCGTTACGAATGAAATTGAACATTTGTGTAAATGCTCAGATATACAGTATGTTGCAGTGGACTAAATTTTGTAAAATCAAAAATAAGTCAAAAATACTGGTTTATACGCCCGATTCGGCAAAAATAATCTTTATATCTTTGTCTCCGTATCAGTGAGGACGATACAAAGAACGACATAACGGCGACATGAAACCTCGCCGGAAATTGAAGAATCTGCATAGTCCTCACCATAGATGCAGGTTCTTCTTTTTTATCGCCTTAAGCGAACGAACTGCGGACGGGATAGGAGAGAAGAACCAATAGAGCTTGAAACTGGCTAAACGGCAATCGGAGTTTATTACCGTCAAACTCAGTCAGCGTTGATTCAACAACGAAAATGCGGTATCCGTCTTTGTGAACGGTTGGTAAAGTGGTGGCAACGTAGGCAAACAGACGACCACCGACCTCACACCCGAAAGGGAACCCCAACTGAACGAATCGTAGCCGAAAGGAACGAGGGAGCGGAAGTGTCACAGAGGCAGTAGGCGATTGAATTAAGCCGAAACTAACTCACGGAATATCTCGCGTGTACGCACACAGGATATGTGAGGGAGGTAGAGGAAAGTGTGTCAAATCAAATAAATATCAAATGCAGATTACGAAGAAAAACATAGATTACGCTAAAAGCAACTTTACAAAACTCCAGCAAAAGCTAAGAAACAAAGACAGCCGTGCCGAAGATGCTTTTGCTCAGCTCCTATCACGTGCCGGAATATATTACTTCCGCGAGAAGTGCAACTTCCGGGTAGGAACACGTTGGTGCTACTATGACTTTCTTATTCCCGGATATAACATACTTGTTGAAATTGACGGAGAAGAACATTCCACACCCGAACAAATCGCCATTGATGAAGAAAAGGAGATTCTTGTAAAAAATCAAAAATTCAGGGTTGTTCGATTTACAAACCGGGAAGTGCTTAATATGGATTCAATCGAACTATTGGATATAGTTCATCGACTGAAATCTAAAGAGAAACGAATACCACTTAAAAATTTCGGGCAATGGGCTAAAACAAGGCATCAGCACTATTACCATTTGAAACAGCTAAGGAAAAATTTGTATGGTGATGGAATCCTCACGGGAACCGTATTCTTGTATAATCGTGAAACAAACTGCTTCTATCAATTTGAATCAGCTTTTGACTTGCACTTCTCAACGAATATACCAATGCAGTCAATTCTGTCCGATTTAGGCAAATCACAATATTTAAGAACAAAATCCCGAAAATACATAATAAGCCATTCCCCAGAAGACTGTATCAAATGGAGTGCATTTATGTGGGAGAACGAACAGATTATGGCACATTCGGTTGGTAATGAATTTATCAAGATGATTCCGGCGGTTAAATTTTTGAGAGAACTTATGACGAGCGAAAAATTAAGGTCGCACAATCGAAAGCACAAGAAATCTTAACTACTCTATCTTATCCAAACGAAGGAAATAAGAGCCACGGACAGCCGATTAACTTTAGCTGTCCGTTTGCTTTTCCTCTAAGGCTTCTGTGAAATATTCTTTGCCTCTGATATTTTTGTGTTCAGGTCTGCGTTGTTCCTCGACAACCTCGATTCCAGCAATCCACCCCTCAACCGCCTCAATCCTGGCAACGGCGTGAGCGTCCTCGCAGCGGCTCTTGGCCTCGGAGAGCAAGCGCAGGGCGTCATCTACAGACTTGCATGAGAACGGATGTCGCGGAGGATATTTTCTATAATCGGCAAGCTCCTTCTTGGCGTATTCAAGTGAATATCCTTTGTCGCGTAGAAGATGCTTTATCAGCTTGCACATCTCCACATCTTCCTGACGGTATTTGCGTGTACCGCCCGGAGTCCTGAACGGGTCAAGCTGCTCAAAGGTATCTTCCCAGAAGCGCAGGGTCGAGACGGGCACGTCGAGCATCGCCGAGACCTCGCCGATTTTATAATAGGATTTGGCGGACATTAGTTATCTTTTATTTAAAACTTTTTCTGCCGACATACCGTCGGATTTTATCACAACCCTGTCATTAGATGTGGCGGGATTAATTTTTTGCCCGTTTAGATTATAATAAGTCTCGGATTTTGGGGATTCGGCTGTTGAAACAGTATTGATGCCACCCGTAATAGCATCATACAAAGAAATGGACACAATGTTGTAATAACTTCCGATAAAATCAGATGAAAGTTCGTAAGGAATAAATATCACCTTGTTCCATGGGCTGTACACAATCTTGTCAAATTCTATATTTCCCGATGAGTATTGTAGCTGCGTGGACACGCTATTGTTCAATTCGTCTATTTTTGTAATTCCGTAAGCTCCGCAGATGCCAATGTCTGTCTTTTCCCCACCGAAATAAATCGTCACAAACCTTCCTTCTATCAACCACGTGGCACACATAACCCCTTTGTCGTTTATATAGCTGTAGGACCATGTTGGCACAACGAAGTCGGGACTCCAGTATGAAGGCTGCCTCGCCTGTGTAAACGAAACTTCCATGTCGGTCGCGTTGTAGAAGGTCTGAGCGTTGGTCGACAGGCTATGCGCCAGAGACAATAGGAATAAAAGTTTTTTCATTTTTGTTGCAGGTTTTAGTTGTTATTCGTTTTTTCTTTCGCTTCGCTCATCGGGGTGCTCTTGTGGAGAGCTAATCGCTGTATTTCCCATTCAGAATCTCTTTTCGCTTATTTCTAAGATGAGCGATCCTATCAATAAACTCGTTATCAAACATTTCTATATGTTTGTTAAATAACTTATGAGCAGTATCGCATCTGTCATTCATTATCCGAGGAGCATATCCAGAAATATCAGCGTATTGTTCTTTTGTTAATTCATTAATACACTGCTCCATGATATTAGTGCATACTTGAATCCAGGGAATTATCAGCGATGGCTTTTTCTCCGATTCCAGCAGATAAGTTATAGCCCGGACGCTCATATTGTAGCTAACGCAAAATTCGCGAGCTTTGGACTTAATATCTATCTCCTTATCGAGTCGTATTTGATAATAGTTGGTTAGAGCACATGCCATGCAATTTACCGCTGTGCTATATTTTTCCGACGATAACGCATTCTTTTCAATATTAGTTTCGGTGGCTTGTAATCTGTTAAACGTATCGTTAAGCTGCCTTTCTGCCTTTGAAATGCGAGATTCAATATTTACGGCATTGTATATTTGCCAGCCGATAAGCACAGTAATAAGTATGCCAAATACAGCTACCGTGATAGCTGTATAATCAACATTTAATGCTTTTGACGGCAGATATGCTCCCGCAAAAATAATTAATATTACGTTCGCCAACAGCAGAAACGCATTGGCGACCTTGAAGAAACAGTATTTACTGTTGTTTTCGGGGTCTAAACAGTCTTTGTCCTTATCTTCGTTCATTGTTCGGTGGGTTAGGAATTATACGGAATCCTTGAATAATCTATCTCAGTTGACACTCCATTCAATCTTGCCTCCGTATAAACCAAGTCAAGATTGCGAAATTGTTCTTCTCCTGGCCCTACGACGAGCTTTACCATGGCGTTCAAATTAATAGGTGAATCAAAGAAATGACAAAGCTTATTCCCCCTATTAAATGTCCCAGTTTTCACACCTTCATGTGGGACGGAAACCAAACGCCATTCTTCTTCGGGCTCAAACCCCTTATGCTTAATATACGCTGGATTGAATGTCGTCTGCAGGAAATTGCTATCATTTTGTATTGTGCACGGATGCTTATATAGGCGCAAAAGCATACCATATATTTCTTCGTCTATCTCATGCAAAGGAGGTTCTCCATAAATACAAAACCTCAATTTACATTTTTCTGTTTGGAGTTTGTTCGTATCAAAGCCGATGGCAACTGCATTATTGGGCTTGATATATAAGCTGTTCCAAAAGACAATATTATCGCCGTTTTCTGTGAAGCACGAAGCATAAAGGTTTTTAGAGTAATCTAAAAACAAGGTCTTTATAAAATCATGGGGTATGCGATATTGCAGGCTTATTCCTCGTTTGATTTCATATCGTGTGATTTTATCAAGAAGAAGCCTCAATCCGTAATAAAACTCAGATGTATCATTCAAATCTCTGAGGTTGGTAAATCGTAAAGATTTCGACTTAAGTATTTTTTGAAATGTGTCTATGGATGTGTAATGGTATATGACACTCGGTTTGGGCTTGTATGGAGCGGTAATCGCTAAAGGCGCCTCTACAATATCATCATTAGAAAGTCTAATGATTCTTTTATCACCCTTTATTTCGATAGTAGCCATTATGCTTGCCCGATGAAGTGGTTAATAAGTCGTCTGTTTTCTGCGATTTCCTTGTCCTTGTCGGCAAGAATGGATTTGAGGTACTTTACTTCCTCGCGCAAGCGTATCAATTCATCATGTTCTTCGAGATTAAAGCCCTCAATAAAATTGCCGCCTGCTAGCCTATTCCCACTTTCACCATTTTGGGTTTGTTTAATTGTTTCTTTTTCTTCGTCAAAGAAAACAGTGATTGGAACTTGCAAAATTTGAGCGACACGTTCCAGAGTATCGGTTTTAGTTGAATTTTCACGCACCATTAGATGAACAGCCTGAGGTGTCATCCCAAGTTGTTCGGCGAGTTCGCTTATCGTTATTCCCCGCTCTTTTGCTATTACTTTGATTTTCTGCAAGTTTGCCATATAAGAGTAAATTTTAACTTTCTTTAATGAAAGAAATACTTTACTTTTAGAAAATATGGCTTACCTTTGCATTGTCGCTTTCAGAAAGGGCGATAAACGGCAACAACAAAGGAGGACAGCTTTTCGGAGCTATCCTACATATTCTCAACCGCAAAGATAAGCGTTCTCCTTTGATTTGCCAAACTTTTAGAAAGAAAAATCAATAATTCAACTTTAGGAAAGAAGAATGGCAAAACTAAGCAAGGACAAGGTAAAAGCGATGCTCGCAAGCGACATGATTGTTGTATCCTGCGACAACGCTCCCGAAGTGGACTCTGCATTTGAGACCGCAAAGCAGGCTCGCTCCGAGATGGGCGACCGAGGCGCATCAGTGAAGATATCAAAATCCAACGTCACCCTTACCGTGGTGGTGAGGACGGGAGTATGACCGACCGCAAGAAACTCGTCTATGGACGGCAGCCAACGCTCGACAAGTGGATTGAAACCTACAAGGAGAAAGGCTACCGTCTGTGCCGCAGGATAACCGACTACTGGAAGAACGGCAAGGTGGTGTATATCGCTGAACTTGAAAAAGAAAAATGAAACAATTCCTCGACATAATCGAACCCGACCAACTCAATTTACTGAGTATTGCCTTCCGCAAGATGGGCATTACCTTCAGCAAGGCTGTGGCGGCTAAGATTGTCGGAGGCGAATATAGACTTGAAAAACTTGTCAGCGAGGGCAAAATCCGCATGGAAAAGCCCACAGCCAAGCAGAACGGCAAATGGTTCTGTGACGGAGGTGATGTGATAAGCCACCTGAAATTCTAAAAGCCAGCAGACGCTTAAAGTCTACAAAAGAACCCCCTGACCTGACAGGGCTGAAGAACAGGTTGCGACAGACCCTCTCGCCGGGCAAAGCGTGAAAAGGCGGGCGCGGACGGTGCCGGTTGATTGTTGGCCGGAAACATAATCGAAAGCGACAAAATACCCGAACAAGCAGAAGCGTAGACTTGTCCGCCGAGAGCATAGGGGAGCAAGACAGCACGGAGTTGCGACCGTGCGACAACTGACGATAAAATGACGGCAACGGTGAGGTACAGCCATTCGGCAGACAACATGACAACGAGAAACAAACTCTAAATAACGGTAGCCCGCGTAGCTCAATGGCAGAGCAGCATGTCCGGTTCCCGATAATGGACATGCCGATGCAGGTTCGACCCCTGCCGTGTGGCACAATGTGAATTACCATATAGTGTATAGTGTTTTTGATAAATTTTTCTTACGTACATGCCGTCTGCGAAGATGGCTCAGGCAGTAAACACAGGAGAGAGTGGCACCCTTTTAAGGTGCTTGTGGTTAGGGTTGCGTGCCCCATGGCGCGACTGCGATAACTCATTAGTCCTGTGGGCGGCAAAATAGGGGCTGTATAACGAAAGTGCCGCCAAAACAACCATATATTTTAACTTGACTTTTCCCGGTGGTGTGTGAACATCGCCGGATTCTTTTTGAAAACCAACTAAACTTTACGATATGAAATCATTACTGAATTGGCGGCAAGGGGTGCTTGACACACTCTTTGTCGTAGCCTTTTTCGCCGCGATACTGATTTTTGGCGACGATGAGCGACCATTAGGCGCATGGATAGAAGTGCGTGTTTACCTTTTTGCAATCGCCTCCGGCTGTTTTTACGCCTTGTGTCGCTTAGCAAGGAAATGGGAACGCGAAGGTAAAATCAAATCACCAACAATCAAATAAATCAATTTATGGAAATCAAGACAAAATTCAACCTCGGCGACAAGGTGTGGACAATTCGCGATTGCAAGGCTGTATGCTTCAAAATCGGCTGTATTTTATATGACGGTGCGACATATTACGGAGAAACGCGCTATGACATGATAATCGAGTCCGAATGTTTCCCGACAAAGGAGGCGTTGCTGAAATACATTGCGGATGAATGATGGAAACAGAAGTAAGAAAGCTTAAAAAAATAATAATAATGAAAGAAAGCCTTACTCCCGAGCAGACGCAGGAACTTGCGGCCCTTGGATGTGGTCAGCTAACCACGCTGACGTCGGTAATCGGTGCAGTTCCGCTTACATACCGGGTTGAACCGGATGCGTATGCCTCCCTTTCGATGCAGTGGGATTGCAGCTTTGGCGAAGAATGGGAAGTCGGCTATGCAGATGTGACCGCTCATTCCGAAGAGCTGATAGACGCGCTTTTCGAGCTAATCAAACTCCTAATTGATAGAGCGTGATGACTGACCCCGTAATTTACGGGCTTTCAAATGAAGCCTATCACCACGAAGCTCCCTATTCGGAATACTTGTCAAGCAGCCAACTCAAAATCTATTTGAAGTCGCCCAAAGCGGCTAAGTTTGCGCTCGACAATCCGACCGAGGAGAAATCAGACGCACTGCGCTTCGGCTCGCTGTTCCACGATTGCATGGCGGCATTAGCCGAGGGAGTCTCCATGTGCGAAGTTCTTGATGCGATACCCGCGTTTGAGCCGCCAATCAACAAGAATACGGGCAAACCGTATGGTATAACGTCCAATCCTTATAAAGAGGCATGCCAGTCGTTCACGGAAAGCCTTAACGGAGTGCTTGCCTCAACCGCCGAAGAAAAGGAACTTGTAAGCGCAATGCTCAATTCGCTTTTGTATGACGGCGGTGCAACATCCAAACAAGTCCGTAAGGCATTGAGATACGGCAAGCCGGAAGTCAGTCACTTTGTAGAATACGAGGGATGCAAATTCAAGTTCCGACCAGACCTCACAACCCGATACCGACGCAAAGGACGGCAATGTGCAGACCTCTACGATTGGAAATCGGTAGCCACGGACGATTTGAGCGAGGAAAGCATCAACCGCATAATCCTCAAATACGGCTACCATATCAGCGCGAGCCACTATCAGTTCTTCTATCACGAGCAGACGGGAATATGGCCGGGCTTCATCCTTGTGCTTGTCAGCAAGGTCGCTCCCCATGACTGCGTGATGGTGGATATGTCTCATGGCATTAGAGACCCTTATACGGGGCAAATAACATGCTACGGATATTATTACGACAGAGAAAGCGATATTGTAGAAATGGGGTGTGGCGCGATGGAGTTCAAGAAACTTCTCGACCTCCACATCAAATGCACCAAAGGGAATCATTGGCCCGGTGCGGAGCAAGCCATACCCGACAACAACGGCGTGAGGATTCTTGAAATCCAGCCGCCGAGATATTATCAATCTAAGTTTATTGAAGAAATATGAAACTTATAGCATTTATAGCACCTGCGCCTGACGGAATATTTGCGCATGGCACCCATAACGGTTATGTCGCCGTTCCTCCCGAGCACCCTTGTTACCGTGGAGATTACTACGAGAAGCCGATATGTGATTTGGATGTTCATGGTGGAATAACATACTCCGAACCCGTGTGCTACGAAGAGATAACTTTTATGAGCCAAAGGCGAGTCAAGCCTGAATACATAGGAACGCGGTCAGCCCTGCTTGACACTGCGGAATATCTCACCGAAGAAAAGGATATACCCGATGATTGGTGGATATTAGGATTCGACACTTGTCATTTCGGAGACAATGAAATGATATGGAATCGTACCAATGTAGCAAGCGAAACGCTCCGTCTCAAAGAACAACTCGAAGAATTAGCAAACACTAAATCAAAATAACAATGTCAACAGAACAGATGACCCAGCCGGAGCAGACCGCTTCGCAGACACAGCCCGAACAGTCGAAAGCCGAGGCTCAGACCACGGCAGTAGCCAAAAAAGAAAGTTACACGCCCGAAAGGACAGCCGAAGCAATCAAAAAGCTACCGGCTCTTCTGCAACCAATCAAAAATCTATTCGCGCAGCCGTGGGAATCATTCAGAAGCGCGTTCAAAGACCCGGCAGAGGCCGACCGTGTGATGCAGCGTGAAGTCACCTATGCGTCGCAAGCTATGATGAACAATAACTATCTCATAACTTGCGCACAGAAATCACCGCAGCACTTTATTGAGGCGATGAAGAATGTCGCGCTTTCCGGATTGTCGCTTTCGCCGGTGCTGAAACAAGGCTACCTCGTCCCGTTCAATGGTCTTGTATCTTTCATGCCGTCCTATATGGGTTTGGTAGATATACTCGTAAATGCCGGCATCGTAGCGAAGATTGAGGCGCATTGTGTCTACAAGGGCGAAAAGTACGAGATATGCCACGGCACGGAGGAATATCTGCGCCACTTCCCCGGATGGGAAAACCGAAACAAAGAGAATCTTGTCGGATGCTATTGGATCGCAACTATGGTCGATGGCTCAAAAGTATTCGGCGACCTCTCTACCGACGAAATCGAAGTCATACGCAAACGCGCTCCGTCTGCAAAGAGCAAATCGCCGTGGGACACAGATTACACGGAAATGGCGAAGAAAACAGCCGTGCGCCGTGGCTTCAAGATGTTACCGAAGTCGGGCATCTCTGACGATAAACTCAAAGCTGTCGAAGCCGTCTTCGACTACGACGAAAAGGTCGAGCAGAATTGGATTGCAGAGCAGAAGCAGACCTCAACAAGCGGCAACCGCTTTGACGAGGACGAAGTAGAATATGAAGAAGTAAAAGAATAAATCATGGCAAACGAGATTAAAAACAATTTCAACAAAAAAGTACAGATGCACTTGGCTTGCTCGGTTGATGACTTCCGTCCCGAAATGCAGTGCATCTTTTTCAACAACGGATTTGCCTACGCGACTGATACTCGCATACTCGTCAGAAATCGTATCTCTGAAATATCGGGGCTGAACGAGAGCGAGATTGAGGCTCTTAACGGCAAATTCCTACACGCCGACTTTTACAAGGATATGCTGAAATACGACAGCATTATGATTGCAGACGACGGCATAGAGTGCGCAAAAGGCAACGACAAGGCGTTTTTCTACTTCTCCACATTCGAGAAATATCCCGATACGGAGAAAGTTCTGCAGGACACTCTGAACAAACAGACCGTTCCGCTACCGCAATTCAGCTTCGACATGAAGCTGATGCAGCGACTCAACAAGGCTCTTTATCAGAGCGACAGTTGCACGGCTACGTTCAAGGGCGTTGGTAACCCCATCATCTTTGACAGTATTGACGAAGAAGTGAGCAGTGTGGGTCTGTTTATGACTTTACACAATCCTGAATAATAATATGAGCGAAGAAGCAAATGGATACCAAGTCTCCATGATATGCGAGGCTCCGAAAGATGGATTGAAAGTGAAAATCAAGAAACTCCATCCCGACGCGGTGATACCGACAAAAGCTACGGCGCAGTCGGTAGGTTATGACCTATATGTGAGGCAGGACATCTGTATAGAGCATACGCGGCAGGTGATTCCGCTCGGATTCGCCATTGAACTGCCTCCAGGCATCGAAGCAAAGATAGAACCCCGAAGGGGATTCTCCTCTAAGGGCATTGAGGGGTTTGCGCTTAAACAAGGCTCTAATTGTGAATTTGGTAATGGTACTCTGACATTAAAAGATAATGCCGAGGAAGAGCTGTGGCAGCGAATAGACAAGACAGAACGCTTCAATGCCGATGTGCTTGTAGACAAGGTTGACCCGGATTATCGCGGCGAAGTCGGAGTGATTATCCGCAATAACGAGCCGGGCAGACATTTCCTTATTGCCAAAGGCACGCGCATAGCGCAGATGACTTTCTATCCCGTCGCACAATTCCCCGGAGACTTTGAGGTCTCGGAAGAATTGTCAGAAACAGAAAGAGCTGACGGCGGCTTTGGGCATACCGGAATTTAGGTTTCAATCCCTGCGCAAGAGTGCGCGAAAAGGGCACGCGGGATTCGACTCCCGTGTGTCCGCAATGATGTGTCTCTTCATGGTATTAGATTAAGGTTAATACTCTGTGAAGATAGCACGGTTTTTATTCAGATTATGGAAATATCTAAAACCGACCTGCAAAAGGTCATAACGTATCTTAATGATGCCTGCAAACTCTACGAGGCTCTGCCTATGCAGTCCATGAAAAGTCGTGCATACATGATACGACAACTCACTACTAAGCTAAATGTAAAAATCAGTAATAACAATGGAAGAAAACCCATTTGAAAATAACGAACTGTGCAGCGGGGGACAGTGTGCCTCTAAGCACGAGTGCGCCCGCTATATGGACAATGTCGATATTCAGCGCGCAAAGAATCAGTTTATCGTTTTTAATCATGACTGGTGTATCTGTTGCTCCGGTTATCTTGACAGACCGAGCGATGATTATCCTGAAAAAAACAATTAGATGATTGATTATATCCGACTGCCACGCTCGGCTCTGAGCGACGAATTGTGGCGAAACAACGGCGCTTTACTTCGCGTCTATATGTACCTCGTCAGGCAAAGCGACAACGGCGTCATCGACACCTCTGTGGCGCAAATATGCAGGGCAACCAAACTTACCGAAAGACAGGTACGCGACGCTTTGACACAGCTTGAAAGGTCAAACAAAACGTCAAGCAAAAGGTCAAACAAAGGGTCACGCATAACTATTTGTGACATTGGCGATAATAACACTTTGGGGTCAAGCAAAAGGTCAAACAAAGGGTCAAGCGAAACGTCAAGCAAAAAAACGACAAAATTCACCCCTCCCACCGACGAAGAAGTCGCCGCTTATGTCGCCGAAAAAGGCTACCACTTCAACCCCGCACAATTCGTCCCACACTATCAGAGCAAAGGATGGAAAGTCGGGAACCAGCCGATGAAAGACTGGCGAGCAGCTTGCCGGACGTGGGAAAACTCATGGAAAGAGAAACATGGAGAACGATTCTATTATGAAATACAACCAATCACTACAAACCGCGCAGCTATCTCCAAGGAGAGCCGCGACAGATTACGCTACCTCGCAACTGGAGTTGTATCGCAGTCTACCGACAAACTGTTCAGTCTCTACAATGGTGGCAGCGCAGACCCCGACGATAGCGAAGATTAAAAACGATGTGTCGTTGGATGATGCCCGCGCCCTGCTCTCTATTGCCGTCTGTGAAGTATGTGATTTTTTCAATGTCGGCAAGAATATGAACGATGCGCAGATTGCGTTAACCGTAGACCTGATTATCGAACAGTTCTGGTACTTCAAACTTGAAGAAATCAAATACTGCTTCCGGCGCGCCATGATGCGTGAGAAATTGTTTGACCGGCTTGACGGCAACATAATCATGGGTTGGTTAAGAGAATACGATACCGAGCGCACAGAGGAGGCTATACGTATTCCTGAGCAACGTGATACGCAGCAAGTGAACGAAACAGCGGATTGCCCCGAGGCTGTTAGCTTTGAGGATTATGTCGCCGATTTGAGAAACCGCGCGCTAAAAGATAAGAAAGCCGCCCAGGTTCTAAAAGAAATAGACAACTCCTCCCCCAAAAGACTTAACCTGCTGACAAACGAAGAAAGAGTACAAAAAGACCACGACTTCCGCATGTGGCGCACATTCAACTATCTATCAAGAAAGAAATAATGATACAAAACCAAAATTCACCGGATGCTTCTAAGATTCGCGTCAATCTCTTCCATTTTACAGAGAGGGAAGAACGCATGATTGAACGCGCTATACTGCTTTCACAAAAATTCATGGACTCTTACGGTAGAGGGCGCAAGCCAATGATGGTCGACCGTTCAAAATATCTCTAAAATTCACATTATGACACCGATACAACGAATAGACCAAAAGATTGACCTCCTGCGGCGGCAGTACGCCGACCTTACACGCGGCTGTGCCGTCATAAGCCCCAAGGCGCGCAAGACAGCCGACCGCATCGCCCGCCTCCTCGACGAGCGCAAGGAGATGATAGCCTCCGAGCGTCACTCGCTCGGCAAGCTGCTCCCCAGAGACGAGACACAGCGCAACGCCATCTACCTGCGGCTGGTCAAGCTCCCCGTCATCGCAGACTTCCTCTATGGGGCGTGTGTCGACCTTCAAGGCACACTCCGCGAAATAGGTCTGAACGAGCTGACGATGATGCGCCGCGTCACCGACATACAGACCCGCGCCAAGGAGCTTGCCTTCACGCTCTCCGAGTTCCCCGAACTGGAAAACATCCTCTCCGCCGACGACACGCTCATCGGCGCACTCGACCGCAAGGTCAACGACTTCCTCACGCGCAGAATGAACATCACAAAATAAAACAACAATGACAACCCACGACAAAGACCTCTACGACCGTGCCGAGCGGTATTTCACCGACACGTTCAACGCACAGCCGCTTCACGCAAGAGAAGTGCTCGGCATCAACCCCGACATCATGGTGATACGTGAGATGAAAATCGCCCTCCATCACCTCCAGTCCGCACAGGCGCAGCTTCAGATGCGCATAGACCTCGCCCGTCAGCGCGTCATCAACGCCTACCTCAGTCAACGAAAGGAGGCATCATGTTAGCCCGCGTCAAAGCCACCGGCGAAATCGTCAAGGTCTACGAGCGTTACGATGACCTCGCAATGGAGAGCACCTACACCGAGCTTGCACGAATTTACCACCCCGATGAGCTTGACCTCGACATCCCGGCAGAGCCGGTGAATCCGCAGTCGGCTCTCAACCAAGAAGAATGCGCCGTATCTCCTCAACCGACTCTCTCACCGGTGACACGGTTTCTGACAGCAAGTGAAATAGCAGAGATTCAATGGATGCCCACTGTGTTGAGTCACCTATCAGCGCAATTATCCGCCATAGCCCTGGCTGTCTCCAGAAGACATGCGATAGCCTCAGTCCTAAGGCGCGATACAGCTGCTGGTGATAGCTCCCGTCTTGCAGCGTTGGCAGCCATTTCCTCAGGAATCCGTCATGAAGAGTTTCCTGATATAAATCTGCTGTCGACCATTGAAGATATTGATGAAGATATCGGAAAGAAAGGTCCGGTGTTGTGGACTGAGGCGCAGGCAATGGGTGAGACTCTGAAAAATATCTCAGAAAAAATATGCCGCATGTGTAGCATAACGCCTCCTCAAACCATTTTTGACCTCCATGATTTAAGCCGTCTAACCTGCCGTTTATCAAGTGATGGCAAAACTCATGGGCAAACTGGTACGCAAGGTTGGCATGACTCGACAGCTCACATTCAAGAAGAATCTCATGGTCAAAAATCTTAGGAGTGCCGACATAGTTGCGGCACTCGGGTGCCTCCTCGCGATGATCATCATCCCACCTTCGTATTACGCAAGACGGCGAATCCTGTAAGGACACTCCCGCATAGCCGCGCAGACATCCCGAAATCTCTTTTAAAATGCCCATGCCCACTGTGTCATGTGAGTCAAATGTGGACAAGACCACACCGGTACGGTCATCAAACAAAACCATAAAATTTGAAATTATTGTTAGCATCACAAATATAACCCAAACAGCCGGAAGCCACAAACATCCATAAAGATTTGAATTGAAAGTTAGCACCTTCCGGTTTCCGGCTGTCTTTAACAACCAACGACAATGACAACAGAAGAATTAGCCAAACGCCGCGCATGGGCGGCGATACACTTCAATCAGCCAAATCTAACGGAGGCAGAACTTGACAGCGGCGTATTCATGCCCTCCGAAAATTTCTCCGACGGATGGGACAAGGGCGCTGAGTGGGCATTGTCCTCGCAGTGGATAAGTGTCGACGAGCGGCTGCCAGAAAAAAAGAAAGAAGTGTTACTTTACGATGCAAACTCGGCACGGCACTATGTAACCGGCTGGAGGCGCATGAAAGGCTACAATGAAAGCCAATGGGCTTTATCAAATGGGTTCGTGGAAGATAAGGATATTACCCACTGGCTCCCCATCCCTCCGTTGAACCCCGAAAAAGAAGAAAGATGAAACCGCATAATACAGGCTTAGTCGCACTACACGATGATAAGCAGAAAGAGCGAGGTTTCAACTGCATGAGGCTGATTGCATTTCTGACAGAGGACGGAGTGACCGATTGGAGCAGATGGCACGGAGCGCATTTACAAGCATCATCAGGACAATGCCCTTATGCCGATAGGTGCTCTATCTACGGCAGAACCGTAAAGAAAATCGGAGCAAGACAACTAGTCTATTCTGACAAAATAACCCTCCAATATGCTTAATCCGACAACGGACTGCAAGGAAGTGAGTAACAAACAATTAAAAATGTAAAATGAGAATGGGAAACAGAGAGATACTCGCAAAATTAAACTTTTGCAGGACATTTCTGCATATTCAAGGCTTCCTAACTGATGCCGAAAATATGAAAGTCCATAACCGTATTATTAAGTTTCAAGATAAAAAACGCATAAACATCAATCGTGCGCAGCTTGATAGTGTGGATATGGTGTATGATGACAATGCTAAAGACGAAGATTAAGAATGAAGAATGAAGAAGAAATCACCGCCCTCGCCCGCGAGTATGCGGAGTGGATATGTCCCTATAAAGATAAATCTGCCAATCTTAGCATATTGGATATTAGAGAAGCTGAACGATTAATCAACTTCCTGCTCCGTCGGTACTGTCTCGTGGAGAAAAGCAAATTGCAAGAAGAATACAAAAAGGTTTGCGAATCTGTAAACAGACATTCTGCAACTACCGGATGCCTATTCTTTGTGGGTCAGAAACAGACACTTGAATCCCTCTTCCCCGACCTAGGAAAGGAGGTGGAATCGTGAAGCATATTTACACCAAATGTCACTCTTTTGAGGAAGCTAATACCCTCGGTCATTTCATTATGGAGAAAGGCTACGAGGGTGTGCAGAACGATAGCTACCGATATTGCGAAGACCACATAAGATGGGCTTTGGAATATAATCGCCGCCATCATCGTGAACATTGCTTCGTCGGCGTAGACGGCGGATGTATGGTTGTTGGTAAGAACAAAAAGGAGATGCGCAGAAAACTATCTATGAAGTACATAGAGAAAGAGCGAGTATTCAGAGGATTGTTGTCGCCAGCATTGGATTTTAGCCGATTAGGAAAGGAGGTGGAGGGATGAATACCCATTTGTGCGAAACTTGCCGACATTGTACACATTCACCAAATCTGTTTCAGCCATATTGGTGGTGCTCTTATCTCGGCAAAGAGGTTAAGACAATAGTATCAAAATGCAAACACGTAAATCAGAACTGATATGACAGACAAAGACTACGAACAGAAGAAGCGCGAGTGCTCGAGTCCCGGTTTATTCAAACAAAGCCTCCTGCGTCGGAGCTTCATTATGGCGGAAAAATCTCAGAATACGATAACTTTTATTCTCGTAAGCACGATAGTTGGGATTGTACTTTTGCGTGACTTCCAGCTCTACCTCTATCGAATCCCCTTTTCCAAAACGCTCACCTTGGTCTATCAAATCCATCAGGATGTTATCTTTAACCCTGACGCTGATTTTAAAGCCGTTATACATGAACATCCAAGAATTGCCGGGTTCGAAGCTCAAGGAAACGATTGTAAGAGTTGCGGTTTCAGTAAATATTTTTTCAGGAGGCAACAAGTCTTCATCGACAAAGGATTTATGGATATACTCATGAAAATCCGGTCTCTCAAATACAGTCTTCTCTCCTTGAGCCTCCACTGTGAAACCTGTCACATTCGGGTCTTCGTTGGCAGCTTCTATTGTTTTACTAATGGCCTCGCGGGTGGCTACCTGATTGTAGACATTGATTATGCCATTAAACACCACGTTATTATCCCCCTTTATTACAGTACGTATTTTATCCTTTTGTTCGTCAGTCCGGGCACTTTTCCCTTTCAGGACCTTATATGCGGCATAAACACCTCCCACGATACCACAGACATTGGCAAGATACTCCATGGACTCACCGGAAAATATCTGCCTAACTGTGCTTTCGACAATGGAAACATCAATGACAAAGGAGCCTTCCTTCAGTGCATTCACCTTAAGTTCTACTGTCTTCGTAGCCCCAAGCTCCTTGTTTGCTTCCGACATAATAGTCTGATAATGACCCAAAGCCACTATAAGAGTGTTGGCGTCAACCTGTTTGGATTCGCCACCAAATACTATTTCCATGGTTTTCTTTTTCATTGATGTTTAGGGCGTAAAATTACTCATTAAATCTGAATAATCACTAACCAAAGATTAAAATTTATGACTAAAGAACTACAAGACCTCGCATGGTCAGTCCTCCCGAAAGAGTTCAAGGAGGAAGTGAGTGATAAATACATCTATGCTTGTGAGCATTGTGAAGAATCTTATTGGTATGGAGTAAAGACAGAGTTAGAGTGTTTCTTTGGCATTGACAACCTCACCTCTGACGCGGAGGGAGAGGATGAAATGCTCTACGTGAGCCGTAAGCGAGTGCAGGAACTATATTCAGAAATGCAAAAGATTGTACCCGTAAGCGAGTACGATAGAGGATTCAGAAACGCTGAACGAGCTACCTTGTACCATCTTTTCGGCTCCAAGTGCCTGCCGGATGAAGCTTGCAATGTTGCAAGCTCGGATGTTGCAAGCTCCGAAGCTAATGTTGATAGCTCAGAACATCTTAAACCCAAAGCAAACTCCGACTTCACACCAATCCCTGAAAAGACGTTTATCTCTAAGTGGGATAAGGCTGAGCTGAAGCCAGCCGAGCCGGATGAAAAGGATGACTGCAAGAAATTCACAAAAAAGCTTGATAATACCCTTGAAGGAGAAATCAAAGAGCCTTTTAAGGAGTGGCGTGATAAAAACTCTTCCAATGTTGAGAAATTGGAAAAGAATGGAGAAGTTGAGCCGAAGCCAGCCGAGCCTAATGTTAAGAATTTGTCGGCGTGGCAGGACGAAGATGATCCCGACTTAGCGCAACGCCTCGCGTTTCTCAACTCGCTAAGCAATGAGCATTCTGAACCCAAGTACCACAAGGGCGACAAAGTGCTATACAAAGGCAGATTAAAGGTAGTTAGGTCTGAAATGTACCCAAACAGATGTTATTCTATATCTCTTCCAAACGGCCAAAGTCCTTTCTGTAGGCATGAATCCGACCTCGAACCATACACCGAGCCGAGAGAAGAAGTATCAAAAATGAAACCGATAGAATCCAAAGTAAGCGTTTATCTCGCCACAGAAGAGGAGAATGAGGAATTTAGACAACTTCTTAATAATAATGGTTTTACATGGAGTACGGGTGCATCATTAACAAGTCAATCAGTTTGGCTACCCGACGAAGAGGAGACTAAGATTCATAATATCTACCCCGACAAGACTGTAACCTATTCTGGATATAGAACACCGAACTTTCTTACATTCTCAGAGTTCAAAAAGCAATACTTTGAAGAGAATGCCAATTTATCGCAGGAAACCTCAAATTGCGACAAACACTTTGACACCATCCTCAAAGACGGCTTCTCAAAGGAGCGGAGACTGAATATAGCAAAAAACTTTGCATCTGTCCTTTTGAGCCGATTGAACTACGACCCATTTACGGCTCAGATTAATTGCTGTTGCTCGGATGGTGCTGCTGTTAATCCATACATCAATATAGCAAGAATAGCGTTGAGTGTAGCCGATGCCCTCATTGCCGAATCAGAGAAAGGAGGTCGCGAATGAACTACGATATAACATTCTGCGAGGGCGAGAATTGCCCTCGCAAAGAGGACTGCCACCGTTACTGCGAACTTCTCCGTTTCCGTGCCGACAAAGACCCGGACAAAAAGACATACATATCAATGATAAGGCTGACAAACTCAAGCCAATGTACTATGTTTTGGAGCGAGAAAGGAGATTGCCCCTCACCCGAACTCGCCGATAAACTGAAAGAAAAATGAGATTCACCATCTTCATGAAATGTTGGAGCCTCGTATGGATGTCAGCATCTATCGGTGCTGCGATAGGAGCAATAGTCAATAAAGACTGGTTGTTTGCGATATTCTGTGTGATAAGCTGCGCCATTAATCATTTCTGCTATAACCGGTATTCGGACGCGCTCAAAAACAAATAGCAAATGACTATTTTAACAAAGCGACAATCAGAGCTACAACTGAAACAATCAAAGTCAAACACGCTACAATATAAGTTTTACGCGAAAGACGTATAGACTTACGCATCATCCGTAGATTCTCTTCTGTTGCAAAGAGGTTGAACTCTTCAATCTTCTTTTCCCTAAGCCCGGGGATGATTGAGTCTGCTTCGCTAAGTTTTAGCATCATAATATTTTTGTCGCAAAATTAATACTTTTCAAAAGAAAATGAAAATATACATTTCAATTCCCATCTCCAATTTAGACCTCGCCACCCAGCAATCCGTAGCAGCCCAAACCGCCGAAAGGATTAAAGCCCTCGGCCACGAACCCGTCAACCCTTTCGACACACCTTTGGCTCCTCCCGAGTGGACGGAGAAACAGAAGTATTCCTACTACATGGGCGAGGATATCAAGCGTCTGCTTATGTGCGATGCGGCATACTTCTGCGAGGGATGGAGAGGTAGCGACGGATGTTTGCTGGAGTTCAATGCCGCTCAGATATACAACATAACACGTTATGTGAATATCAATGACATTCCCGTTGCCGAATAACAAGAAGCCGCAAGTTTCCCTGCGGCTCCCATATAGATATGCGCCTGCCCTCACAAGGGGCGGGCGTTTTTGTTTATGCCCCCATGAGAGACTTTATCTCCAGCAGATCCTCGGCTGTTATCGTTATCTTTCCGAGGTCGCCGAATATCATGTCAAGGAATACATTGTGCGGGATGTTGATTGTCACCGCGCCTTTGCCGTACTCGATGCCGAAAGCTCCCATGTCGGCATAGTTCATGTCCATCTCCTTGAACATCGTTACGGCATCGTCTATCAGCATGTTAGTGTCGATGTTGCCGTCCTTGTCCGCCACAAACATCGTCAGTCCATCTACCATCGAATTGATGCGCTTGTCCTCGCGCTCCATATAGTTGTTGAGTCCGCGTTTCAGATAGACGGAGGCGGCTTTCAGACGCGGACGGCTCGCGGACAGTTCGTCAATCTTCCCATACGCCCATTTGCGCACGGCGTTTTTCAGATCGCCTGTAAGTTTAGCGGTTTCTTCTTTCAGATACATGGTCGTTTATTTTTTAGATTTCTTGTTGTTCCCGTTTTTCATCTGCAAGAACTCCGAATAAGTCATGTCGGAGTAATGCTGCGTGTACTCGTTGAACAGCTCCATGCTGCGGTCGGCCTCCTTTGTGGCTTTCTTTTTGAGCTGCTTGATAAGAGCGAGGTGGTTTTCAAGTGCAGCCTTGCCGTCCTGAGTACCTTCCACAATCGGGCGCATGAGGCGCATCTGCTCGCGTTGGAGGATAGCCATTATCGTCTGCTGGCTTTGCTGAAACTCCTCGTCGCGGTTGACAATATCAAACTCTCGATCACTCAGTTCCGCTGTCAGTTTCTCTATCTCGTCCCATATTGGAGCTTGCGACTGAGGCTGTCCGTTCACTATCTGCGCCCTCTGCTGCTGACGCTGTGCCTCCAACCGTTGCTGCATCTGCTGAAGCTCGGCTATCTGTCTGTCATAATCGACTGGAGTAACGGCTGAACCGCCTAACAACGGGTCTGCGCCGCCTAAAAATACGTTTGTCTGCATCTGTTATAGTGGTGTTAAGTTTTGAAAAGTAGTGGTGAGCGTCCCCGGAGGGACACCACACCACTATTTTGATTTGCGCTTCCTGCTGCGCTTCGACTTACGCTGTGGGAGCGGTTGCTGTGCCCTGAGCGGAGCGGCATCCGCAGCACTGCGAGGGAAAGCCGGTCACTGTCGGAGTCGAGGGTAGAGTAATCACGCCCTTGATGTTGCGGCAGTCGAGGCGGTCAGTGTGATTGATGGAGGCTGTGTAAGCCTTTTCAATCTCGCACTGGATGAGCTTGTCCTGATACGGACGAATAGCGGCACCCACGGCAACATCCTTTTCAAGCTGTGCGATACGTGCGTTAAGAATGTCGAAGCCGTCGCGATAACCTTTGTAGAGACCGAAGTTTGCGGCATTCATCTTGTCGTTGGTGTTGTCGTAGAGATCGCGAATGCTCTTGTAGAGAGCGAAATCACCATCCACCTGCGATTTCCAAATGCTGAATTTCTCGGCAACATCAGTGTTGCGGTGATCGTAGTCAGCCTGCATCGAGCCTACTTTCAGACCCCACATTGCGTTTGTGAGATTAATGGCATCATCACAGCTCTTTTCCCATGCCTGAAAAGCGGTGGGAGCGGCTGCACCGTATGCACCTGCACCGCCAACAGCGTTGATGTTTATGTTTTCGGGCACGTTGGCACCACCACCAAATCCAAAGAGTCCGCGACCATTGCCGCCCCATTGGCTCAGAAGAGCCGCGCCTCCGGTAAGCACACCCGCGAGACCCATGCCGAAGCCGTTGCGGGCTTTGCGTTCGATACAGTCATAGCGGTCATGGCGATTGTCGCTCTCATAGACTTTCTTCTCGATAATCTCCTTGTTTGCAGTTTCCATAATTATGTATTTCTGATTGCAGGGCAACATCGCCCTGTATTACAAAAATACTTTGAAAGTACCTTTCGTTCAGCGAGTTACTTCGCAGTTGTTTCGCAGTTTTCTCCGATGGTTTTCGCAAGTTTGGCGTATGAATTTCGCAACGCTCTATTTGTCTGTAAGCGAGTGTCAAACGAGGTTATGACATACTGCACGGTTCGTGGCGAGACTCCGAAAATCTCCGCTATCCGCGAGGGGTAAATGTTGCATACGTGAAGCAATTTCGCCGCCATGTGCCGCGCATCGACAATTTCAGCCTTGCGAGATTTAGAAAGGATGGAATCTTTAGGAACGTCAAGCTCTTCTGCTACGAGGTCAAGCACAAAGTCGGCAAATTCAGTTATTTTAGGCATAGTGTGGATAGAATAAAAGATTGATTTGCGGCGTGAACAAAACGGCACGCCCCGTGTTTAAGAGTTATAAAAGTCAGCAAACTCATATAGCTCTTGTAACACGAGGCGATTCTTGCTCTCTGAGCCGTTTAGGTTTAGTAGAGTTAGACGGCTCAGAGGTTGCGGGGGCTATTCTTTTACGTCCGAGCCCCTCCCTCCACTCCGAGACGTTTCTGAACGAGGCTTATGAGCGTGCATTTAAGCTCATCCTCGCCCCCCCACAAGGTCAATCAACTCCTGCATGGTCTCGGGGATTTTGGCTACCCCGTCTTTACGGCGGCGACTGTGCTCCCACATCGAGCGGCCCTCCGTAATACAGATGGCTACGGCTAAAATAATTGAGAGGTAAGGCAGGTTATACCACGGCAACAGAGTCAGTATCACTCCGACGATAGCCACGAGGGTTTGGAAAAACCAATACACAGCCATCTTCTCAAATGTCTTGCGCAGACGGTGTGAGCGCAGCTTTTCACCGGTTTTCTTGGCCGTGTAGATGCCGCTTATGGTGTCGGCGATAGAGAATACTCCCGTAGTGAGAATACAGAAGGCCACTATAAGCAGATGCCATGCGAGATGATGGAGCGAATAGTCGCCCATCCCGATTTTGATTACTTCAATAAATTCTTCCATTGCTAAATTACTTTCTGAATTTCTTAATCAGCCATATCACGGCAATGCAGACCACCGTCGCGAGGACTCCGATTGCCACGCCGCCCAAGTCCATTTTTGTCTGTTCCCACCGAGTCAGCTTCTTCTCGACTGGATAAGGAACAGCCACAGAATCAGTACGCACCACATAGCAGGTGTCGTGAATCTCCACGCGCCTGATATGCTCCTTCTCGCGGATGTCTACCACCGTGTCGCCTTTGACCCACACAAACCGCGTGTCATGCACAGTGTCGGCCACAAGACGCTTCATCTCGCGGTCACGGTACTCCGTCCTGACCGTCTCCACCGGCGCATACACCGTGCGGGTGCATCCCGCAAGACACGCCAGTATCAGCAGACCCATAGCCGCGTATGCTGCAAGACACATCGCCGCTGTCAACGCCGCTGCGCCGCCAATATCCTTCCGTTTCATAGCTTCGCGGTGTCGAGAGATATATGAATCCACGAGCCGCCCTTTTCCCATAGCAGCTCCTTTACGGGCAGCCTCAGCTGTCGGGCGAGGTTATAGAGGCGGCGGTTTTCCTCACGGTCAATCTGATACTTGCCTGTGGCGCGGATGTCGGCGGCAAGACCCTTCATGTGGTTGGAGTTTGCCACGCCGCCAACTGCCGCGTTAAGCCGGGGACAGCGGTAGCCGCTCGTCACATATATAGGCTTGCCGTAAGCCTCCCGCAGCGGGTCGAGCACGTTTTGCACGAGCGCGACAAGATTCTGCCGCGCCCATGCCGGGGGTGTGTTGTCGATGCTCAGCTCACGCGCCTTGTCTGAGTCGGTCATCTCTGTAAAAGTAAAATGACTCATGATTATATCTGTTTGTTAATGTGTTTATGCGGGATTATTCCACCATGTTAGCGGCAATCATCGACACAAGCGTCAAGCGCGGCACGTCTGCCATCCGTGGCTGCCCGTTCTCATCCACGCCTACCGCCATCTTGACCGTGCCCTCCGCTCCGAGCATACCGATGATATCGGCAAGTTCGCGGCGGGTCAGTGCAGCGGGTGTCTTGGCTGCCGTCTTCTCGCCCTCCTTCTCGCGGGCGGTCTTGTAAAGACCCTCGAGCTCGTCAAGCTCCTTGCGGAATCCCTCAGCCGTCTCGCGGGTCTTGTCAGCCGCCGCTATCTCCTCGTCTGTGGGCATCGCGGGCTGCTCACCCTCGCCGTTCCATTCGTCGTGCGCCTTGACGCGGATGTCGGTGCGCTCCATTTCGGCGTATGCGCGGCTGCGCTCGTCGAAGCCCTCCTTCTTCATCTTCTTCAACGCTTCACCCATGCGCGATTCATATTCCTGCATCACCGCGCTCCAGCCCACCTGTGCCATTATCACGCTTGCCGCCGTGTCCTGCGGGAGTTGTCTGCCGTCAATGGCTATGGGTATCGCCGATGCCACGCGGGTTATGAATGCTGCCTCGTTGTAAGTCACTTTCTTTTCCATTGTCGTGTAAATTTTATATTGTTGATTATTCTGTTACATTTATATTGATTTCCGTTGTCATGGTCGCCTCGATGAACGCCTCCACGGCGGTCAGTATCGCCCCGCGACCCGCCGATGTCTGATAGGTCATCTCAAGCCGCTCCGCGCCGC